>Ga0233413_10000373_pt1 | contig 21603 bp, 21 predicted proteins | sample Na_anoxic_6_MG_FD_189019 | JGI IMG/M metagenome (GOLD analysis project Ga0233413, IMG submission 189019) | Seawater microbial communities from Saanich Inlet, British Columbia, Canada - Na_anoxic_6_MG | ecosystem: Environmental > Aquatic > Marine > Inlet | place: Canada: British Columbia...
TCAGACTAAAAATTGATTCATGGAATCAATTTTCTATACGCCTTCACCCCTTTCGGGTTCGAGTCCCTTTGTCCAGACGTAAAAAAAGAGGACTCCTTATGGAGTCTCTCTTTCCTTGGTGCGAGAAATGGGACTCGAACCCACACTCTGGTTAGGAACACGGCCCTCAACCGTGCGCGTCTGCCAGTTCCGCCATTCTCGCATATAAATACGCAAAAGGTATTATACATAACCCCGCCTTTATATGTCAAGAAAAATGTAAATCTTTGCTCATGCAAAAGACTAAGAATCCTAAAGCCCGGTTACTCTCTATAACAAACTTTTAAACCATACACGACATCCATTGGATGTCGTGTATGGTTTTCAATGATAATACTCCCTTTTATTAATATAATTGGGGTATATTTTATTTTATCTCATACTCTTCATCTATGGTGGCAACCAAGTTCGGGTCATGGTGCTTGCCCATCTTTTTTCTTGCCTTTCGGTTCGAGACAGTATCAAAAATGATTGAGAAATCATAATCCGGCGGATATAACTCGCTCGCAGGAACATGCAGTTCAACGCGTTTATGATTAACCAGGTATTTTTTTCTTTTTATCTGAACCCCAACCATTCCCTTGTCATCTGTTTTTTGAAAAACCAATCCTGCTTCTTTTTCGGGGTGAACTATTACACTATCGCCGATGCTGAATTTATCTGCAAGGCCGTCTCCTTTATGGGAAACGTCATCTATTCTGCGTATTCGGATTTTCTTGCCGCGTTGAATGCCAGAATTTATCTGCTTTGATGACAGAGCATCAAAATCATAGCCGCTTGGTTTTTGGGCAGTGTTTCTGCGGCCGTATGCAACATCATGCGCTTTCTTAATCATTTCCACCGGCATGCCCAGCCGTCCTGCAATATAAAGAGCACAGCTTTCACCGGCTTCTCCGATTTCAAGTTTATACAATGGCATCAGGTTATCACGGTCAAACGTCATTTTTGCGTTAACGAGTCCATCAGTATCTCTGGCAAAATCCTTTATCTCCGGATAATGCGTTGTTGCTACAACAAGACATTTTGTTTTGACTAATTCGCTCAAAATTACCGTAGCAAGCCCCATACCCTCGGCTGGGTCTGTTCCTGATCCTAATTCATCAAGCAGCACCAGTGATTGTTCATCCGCAGTTCCAAGAATTTTGATAATCTTGGTTATGTGGGAAGAGAATGTAGAAAGATTCTCCGCAATGCTCTGCCCGTCACCGATGTCACACAGAACCATGTCATACATTCCGAAAACTGCTCTCTCCGCCGGTATATGCAGCCCGCTCTGGGCCATCAAAGAAAACAATCCGACAGTTTTGAGTACTACTGTTTTTCCTCCTGTGTTAGGTCCGGTTATTACTACTCCATCGGCCCCATGCCCTTCTCTATCGTTGTTACCAATCCTGAAATCGAGCGGGACAACCGTATCTTTACCCAGCAAGGGATGTCTGCCTTTTTCAATGATGATATTTTTATCGGCTGATATTACCGGGGGTACCGCCCGCAAATTTACACTAAGCTTGGCCTTGGCAAAGACGAAGTCTAGGGTTTCCATTGCAGCGATATTTATTTTAATTTGATTCAGATGGTCCTCAACAAGAGCTGTCAGTCTGTACAGCACCTTATTTATTTCAATATCCTCCTCTATCTGCAATGAAGAGATTGATGCCTGTATCCTGCCTACTGACTCCGGTTCAATAAAATATGTGCCGCCGCTTTTTGAAACATCCGCAACAGTTCCTTTAATCTGGCTTCTGAATTCCCTTTTTACTGCCAGTGTGAACCTTCCGCCCATCATGACAATGAAATCTTCACTGAAGCATTTACTATTGCTTTTGAGCGTTGACTCCAGTTTCAGCCTTACCTGGTCCTGTGCATGTGATATTTTCCGTCTTATGTTAGCAAGTGCCGAAGATGCCCTGTCGTCCACCATACCACCCCTGATGCATAGGTCTATTTCTTCCCTAAGCTCGGATAAGTCATTTATAGAATATCCGATTGCAGACACCCCTGATTCCCCTTCTTCAGTTCGTTTTAGGTATCTTTTCATCCTTATGCATGTTGATATGAACTGGCTTACGGAAGCCAGCTGGTCAGGATTAAGAACACCGTCTTTATCCATCAATGTTATGATTTTCTCTAACTCAACCATTGATGCCAACGGCGGATTGCCTGAAATCTCCAGTATCCTCTTAGCTTGTGTTGTTTCATCTATATGGGCAATCAGCTGGGCCTCGTTCATGTAAGGCAGTAGATTTATAAGCTTCTGTTTTATTTTTTCTGAAAACGCATAACCTGCAAGCATCTCCAGTATCTTATCGAATTCAAGTTGTGTAAATGTACTATTCATCATATTCCCCTCTAAATTAAAAACCCGCCGAAGACACCCGCACTACCATTGCGAAATCTTCTACGGGTTAGAATCCATGTACTGTGATAGAAAATGCGGCACCTTGGCCGCATGCATATCTCCGTATGATGATAACTATTGTTCAAAATTTTGAAGCAGTCTTTAAGGCAGTGTCTTCGCTCGAGCACATTTTCCCATGTTAAATCTATGTGCCCTTGCACAATATTCAGTTACTTGTAACTCCTGCAATTAAAACCGACATCAAAACTCCTTTATTTCTATTACCGGCACTATTTTAGCATATTCGCGTTTTCTATGCATTGAAATTTAATAAATTGTAATGATAATGTAATATTTAGTGCCTCCTTTCGTTGTACAACAAAGAATTCGGATAAAAACAACCCTCTGTCTTGATCCGCTTTGATTTGCTCATTAAATATAATATAATATTATGCGAGTATGAACATACTGCAAGGGGTTAATTGTGAAAAATAAATATCTTATAAAAATCAAGGATATGTCCCAGAATGAGCAAACTCAGTTTATTTATTCAAACTTGAAAGACAATCTCCACAGGCTTAAAATGATGGCCCTTGCCATGTTTTTCATAGAAAGTTTCATGCTTGTCCTTATGTTGATCCCAGGGATATATCCGGCTGCCTGGGAATCCCGCGAGATATACGTTTACCTATATTTTATAACTGTTGCATATTTAGCTCTTTTCACCGGTGTGCTTCATTTCATGGGAAATCACCTTAAAGAAAATAGGATTGTACTATACAGGATGGTAATTCTGACAGGGCTGATGCTCCTTCTGTTCTGTGGCATGACCATGAAATTAATCAGTAATACAACATTTTTCCAACCCAGTATATATGTCATGATGATTCTGGCAGTGTCGGTTGTACCATTCTTTAATTATTGGGAGATAATAGCTGTAATCCTTCCATCCCAGTCTTTTCTTACGATCTATGCAATCATGAGCAGACCTACCGAAAGCCGGGAAGTACTTAATCTATTACTGGATACATGGGGTTTTGTTATGATTGCACTTTTCATTTCAGGTCTGTTTTATCTTGACAGGATACGCTATTTTAAGCAGGATTTTCAGCTTAAAAAGCAAAACGACCTTCTTAAGATACATTCAGAAATTGATGCACTAACCGAGGTTTACAATCGCAGGAAGCTGGACAACACCATGGAAGTCGAGTGGAAGCGTTCAAGCAGAACGGGCAAGCCTTTTGCCTTCCTGCTTATTGACCTGGATAATTTTAAAAGCTACAACGACACCTACGGGCATATTGAAGGGGATCTCTGTCTTAGGAAAACAGCCTCAATTATGAAGGAAACTTTAAGAAGGTCCTCTGATGAGATATTTCGTTACGGCGGCGAGGAATTCGGCGTTATACTTCCGTTTACCGACCTGAAATCAGCCCAAATAGTAGCCGAAAGGCTTAGAAAAAATGTTGAAACAGCCGCAATTACCCATGAGAGCTCAAATATCGGTGTACTTACAATAAGCATCGGCATGACTTCCGCTACCGGGGAAAAGGATAATCAGTATATGGAAATGTATATAGAAGCTGACAAAGCACTATACGCCGCAAAACGTTCGGGCCGAAATAAAATAATCGCTTTTGATAAGTAGTTATCTTCTTTTTTGCAGTTCGCCATAGATGTCTTCAAGAGAAATGCCCATTTCTACCATGAGCACCATCAGATGGTACATAAGATCAGCTGTTTCATACACAGTTTCATCCTTGCTTTGGTTTTTTGCTGCAATAATGACTTCAGCGGTCTCTTCACCGACTTTTTTCAGTATCTTGTCGATACCTTTGTCGAATAGGTAATTAGTATATGAACCCTCTTTAGGATTTTCTTTTCTGCCTATAATTACTGAATACAATTCATCAAGTATCTTTTGTTTTTCATTCATCATCAAATTCTCCCTTTTCATTTATCTTTCTGTAAAAACATGAAAACTCCCCGGTATGGCAGGCAGCTCCTACTTGCCTAACGACATACAGTACGCAATCCATATCGCAGTCAACCCGAAGTTCTACGGTTTTTTGATAGTGGCCTGATGTGTCGCCCTTAAGCCATTCCTTGTTCCTGCTTCTGCTAAAATAGAAGGCAAGTCCTGTTTCAAGGGTTTTCTCAAGCTGCTCTTTTTTAGCATATGCCTGCATCAGCACTTTGCCTGATTCAAAATCCTGTGTTATAACCGGCACCAGGCCCCTGCTATTATACTTAATCATATCCAATGGTTTCATTTTACAATCCCCTTCAGATAGTTGCAGCTGATTTTTATCGATTGCTCCATTGGAATAGAATAAGCTTCCTGTTCAACTATGAACCAATCGGTTTCGCTTGCAGCTGCTATTATTGCCGGGAAATCCATATTCCCTGCGCCGATTTCAGTATTTGCTTTGTTGTCATCCATATCTTTTATATGTATAAGATCAAGTCTGTCTTTATATTTCTTTACGTATTCCAGAGCGCTTTCCCCTGAATATTCAACCCAGTATGTATCAATTTCCAGCAATATATCAGAATCTGTATTGGCTGCCAGAATGTCATACCCGAAAATTCCATTGAATTTTTGAAATTCAAATGCATGGTTATGGTAACCGAATTTTATACCGTGCTTTTTTAGCCTATCATTCATCCGGTTCATTTTTTCAGCTGTCCTCTCCCATGAATATGCAGTATTTCGCATTTCTTCCGGAATCCAGGGAACTATGATATATTTGTTGCCGATTTCAAGATTATATTCAACTGTCTTGCTGAAGTCATTTTCAAGGGGTTCGAATCCGGTATGGCTTCCGCATGCTTCAAGGCCCGTATCATTAAGTACTTTTTTCAATTCCTTGGCGGATGTACCAAAGTAACCTGCGAATTCAATTCCTTCATATCCGCTGTCAGCTGTTAGCTTAATCGCCCCGAAAAAATTATTTTCTGATATTTCCTTTATTGAATATAACTGTAACCCTATTTTAGCCATCAGTTCTATACTCCCTTTCTTCGCTTCATCCAACTAAAGCGTTAAAGTGTACATATATTATCAACACATTGGTATTTTGTCAACATCAGGGTGAACTTATTTCATTGCTATCTTATGCATTACAATTCCCGCAGCAACTGATGCATTAAGGGATTCAGCACTGCCCGGCATACTTATCTTTAGTAGTTTGCCGCAATTAACAACGACAGAATCGCTAAGGCCATGGGACTCACTTCCAATTACTATTGCTGTTTTACCATCTGAAAATGTTTCATCGACCATATCTTCACCTTTTAGATCCATGCCGTAAATGAAGTAGTCATGTCTGACTAATTCATTTAAGTCACCGACATTTATTTCAGTGATTTCAAGTCTTAAAATGGAACCCATTGTTGATTGGACGGTCTTTGGAGAGAATGGGTCCGTACATCCCGGAAGAAGCAGCACGCCCCCGAAGCCGAATGCATCGGCAGTTCTGATTATGGTGCCTAAATTTCCCGGATCATTAATCCCGTCAAGGATAATAATTGGCTTTCCCCGACTTATAATAGATGCCAGAGACCCTTCAGACTTGTTAACTGCGGCAATAATGCCCTGCGGTGTTTTCAGATTAGAACATTTCTCCAGGTTATAATCTTTTGTAATATATATCGGATAATCCGTTTCTTCCAACCGTCTGCAATACTCCTTGTTGGTTTCCATGAAATGGTCAGAGACAAGTATCATGTCAATCGGAGCATTTTCAGATATGGCTTCATCAACTGATTTAAATCCTTCCATTAGAAAAAGGTTCTCTTTTAAGCGAACCTTTTTCTGTTTAAGGCTTGTAAGCCGTTTTAATTTTTTATTGTCAGATGAGTCAATACGTTGCATTAAACTTTCTTTTTAGCCTGCTCAACCAATGATGCGAAACCGCCCGGATCGTTGATTGCCATATCGGCCAGAACTTTTCTGTTAAGTTCTATTCCGCTCAATTTCAATCCGTTCATGAATTTGCTGTAAGACATGCCATTGATTCTTGCTGCTGCATTAATCCTGGTAATCCAGATTTTCCTGAAATTTCTTTTGTTGGCTTTCCTATCCCTGTATGCATACTGCAGGGATTTCATAACCGCCTGTTTCGCAACCTTATAATTAATACTCTTTGTTCCGAAGTATCCTTTTGCCTGTTTAATTACTTTTTTATGTCTTGCACGCGTTGTTACAGCGCCTTTTACTCTTGCCATTTTATTTACCTCCTAATATTTCGGGTTTTAGCCCGGGCCGTCTCAAATCAGCCCCTCTTTCTTATTTGTATGGAATAAGTTTTTCAATCGTTTTCTTATTAGCGTCTGATGCGTAAGCATCAAGCCTATGGGACTTCTTGGCTTTTTTACTCTTTGAAACAAGCCTATGGCTTCTAAAGGCATGGCTCATTTTAATCTTGCCGCTGCCGGTCTTGCTAAATCTCTTTTTTGAAGAGCTGTGTGTTTTCACTTTAGGCATTTTTATATTCTCCTTATTTCTTCTTGTTTAGCGTCGGTGACATTGTCATCAACATATTTCTTCCTTCAAGTTTGGGGTTATTGTCCAATTCTCCGTTTTCAGCACATGCTTCGGCGAATTTCATCATCAGGTCGCGACCCATATGGGTATATGCCATTTCTCTTCCCCTGAACCTCAGGCTTACTTTCACTTTATGTCCCTGCGACAGGAACTTGTTTGCATTCTTTGTTTTAAAGTTGAAGTCATGGTCTTCAATCTTCGGTTTAAGCCAAACTTCTTTCATGGCCGATGCTTTTTGATGCTTATGGGCTTCCTTCTGCTTCTTTGCCATATCGAACATATATTTCCCGTAGTCAATTACTTTGCATACGGGAGGATTCGCATTCGGTGAGATTTCAACAAGGTCTAAGTCATTCTGTATTGCAACCTGCATTGCTTTCTCAGGCGTCACAATTCCCATCATGTCGCCGTTCGGCCCTATCAACCGGACTTCCTTAAGTCCCCTTATTTCTTCATTAATCCTCATATGGTTCTTTGAGCTTTTTTGTTTGCTGGCGATATTTTCCACCTCCATAGTATTTCGAATGGTTTCACATCCCATTCATCCGATGGCTTATGACCATCCTGCATAATAAAACAACGGATTGTTGAGACAATCCGCTGATAAAAAAGCTTTTACAAGTTTCTATTAACCCTGGGAGATCAAGTCTTCAAGGTGAGAAGCGGATCACTTCTGCTTTGTTTTATTGCTAATAGATAGTAACATAACCCATCTTTTATGTCAAATGCTTTTTCATTAAACCTGAGTATACTGATTCAATTTCACTCATCCATTGGATGATTATCTCAAATCATCAGCCGCAAAGATTTAATCCGTCAGAATTTCATACATTTCGCGCGCAGTTTCCTTGGTGGCATGTTCAGTAACTGAAAGGACTTCTATTTTTGTTGAACCACTTCCAAATGTAAGTTCAATTATATCCCCGGCTTTTACTTTTCCAGAAGGTTTTGCAACCCTTCCGTTTATGCTCACACGGCCCTTTTCACATGCTTCGTTTGCTACCGTTCTTCTTTTTATAACCCTCGATACCTTGAGGAATTTATCAAGTCTCATTAAAGTCCTGCTTCCTTGGCTTTGTCCCAGTATGAATCTAGTTCAGCCAAAGTCATGTCTTCCATCATCAATCCGGCTTTTCTGCACTCATCCTCAATATATGAAAACCGTCCTATGAACCTATCGGAGGTTTCGTTCAGCGTTATCTCGGGCTCAATATCCAAAAACCTGCAGACATTGACAAGTGAGAAAAACAAATCTCCCATCTCGGAACGCATGGCCTTATGATCCCGGTCCTTGCATGCAGCCATAAATTCATCAATCTCCTCCATTGTCTTTTCAATAGCACCGTCAGCTTCATCCCAGTCAAACCCTGCCTTTGCAGCCTTTTCCTGTATCTTTAGACTTCTCAGCAATGCGGGGTATGTTTTTGGTATCGCCATTATTTTCTCAGTGTGCGATTCCAGTCCTTTTGTCTTATTCTTAATTTTATCCCAGTTCTTAAGAACAGCCTCCGAATCTTCTGCAATGACATCTCCGAAAACATGTGTATGTCTTTCAATGATTTTACGACAAATACCGTCGACTACATCACCAGAATCAAACCTATCTTCCTCATTTGCAATCTGGGAATGAAACACAATCTGCAGCAAAACATCACCAAGTTCTTCTTTAATCATTGCATCGTCGCCCGCTTCAATAGCCTCAAGGGCTTCATAGGTTTCCTCAACCATATATCTCTTAAGCGATTCGTGTGTCTGCTCCCTGTCCCAGGGACATCCGCCTTCGCCGCGCAGTCTGGCCATAAGTTCCGTTAAATCCTGAAATGTGTACTTTTCCTTTTTCATTTTTACCCCATTGTTGTAATTATTACTTCAGCAACAGCTTTCATAGGCATCTGGCTGTCCATACTTCTTTTTCTTATCCTGTTATATGCTTCATTTTCACTAAGTCCGAGAGTATTCATCATGATTCCTTTTGCTTTCTCAACACTCTTCCTTGTGCCAATATCATCCTTAAGCCTTTCTATTTCATCTTCAAGCGTACGGAGGCCCTTTCGGCTTTTCAGCGCTATTTCCACGGAGTTCAGTAAAACCGCTTTATTAGTAGGCTTTCTAAGGCAGATCATATACGGATACTCAAAATATTGTTCAGCATAATCCTTCTGCATTTGGTTGGCAAGTAGAATAACTGAACCCATTCCTCCGTTTATGACAACCTCGGCAACCTGGAATCCCGTCATATCGCCAAGGTCGTAGTCAACTATTAAAAGGTCAGGCTGAAAAATCCTGACTTTCCTCAGCGTCTCGCTCCCGGACACACATGTGTCGGTAATATTGAAAAATGCCTGTTCCAAAACCAGCTTTAATTTACCCGCAAGCTCTATCGACCTGGCCGAAACAAGAATTACTTCATTCTTCATCCGTTCCTCCGGTTATACTTACAAAATTATACCATACAAATGGAATGATAGAGGAGGGGTGATATTCCATTTGAGAGGCGGAATCAGATGGATGATATTCCTCTTATGAATACATTGAAGTTAGGATACGTGGAATACCTGCAATATCGTTTTTTATAGATATATTAGTGAAACCGTTTGTCTCAAGGATGTTCCTCACAGCATGTGACTGGCCGATTCCCAATTCAAGAAGCAAGTATCCTCCCGGCTTTAAGTGTTCCCGGGCGCCGGATACGACTTTCTTATAAAAATCCAACCCGTCTATTCCACCATCAAGGGCAGCCATAGGTTCATATAAGCGGACATCATCATCCAGACTGTCAATATCAGCTGTTGGTATGTAAGGCGGATTTGCCGTTATGATATCAAATTTAATTTTTGGAACGGCTTTATAAAGATCGCTTTCAATAACCTTAACTCTGTTCTTTAGATTATGACTTTGCACATTTTTCTTCGCAATATCAACACAGGTAGGATTTAAATCAGATAGTATGGCATCAACCCGGTTGTCAAAATGTGCAACGACTAATCCTACGCAACCGGAACCGGTGCATATATCGAGTAGTTTTACAGCTTCTGATGGTATGTTCTTTACAACAGCAAGTGCTTCTTCTGCCAATCCTTCTGTCTCCGGTCTAGGAATCAAAGTTGATTCATTTACGAACAATTTCAATGACATGAACCATGCTGTTCCAACTATATATGCAACTGGTTCATGTACGGCACGTCTTGCAATAAAATTGTAAAACAGTTTTTCCGTACCGCCGCTAACCTCATCGTCCATGTGAGTAAACAAATATGTCTTTGAAGTATTGCCGGCATATGTAAAAAGAACCGCAGCCTCATTGAATGAGTCTTCGATTCCTTTTTCTGATAATATTTTATCTGCTTTTTTCAGTAGATCCCTAATTACCATTTGTCAGAGCCTGTTTCCTCCGGAATAACTGCCTTGAACGCTTCTATTGCTACTTCAAGCATGCTGTCATCAGGTTCTTTTGTGGTGAAATTCTGAAAAAACAAACCCGGTGCACTTGCAATCCTTGAGAACAGCCCGTCGCTTCTACCCGCATATTTAATTATTTCATAAGCAATGCCTGCGACTACTGGAATCAAAAGGAGCCTGGCAAGAAGGTTAATCCATACCGAATTCCATCCCGTAAACGAGAACACCAGTACACTGACAATCAAAACAATAAACAGGAACGATGTTCCGCAACGTTTGTGTTTAGTACTGTATTTTCTTGCATTTTCTACTGTAAGCTCATCGTCGTTTTCGTAGCAGCTTATAGTCTTGTGTTCAGCACCGTGATACATCCAGACGCGCCTTATATCCTTCATCCTTGAAACCAGAATAATATATCCCAGGAATATCAGCACCCTTATAACACCTTCAATAAGATTATTCAGCACCACATTTCCGGTTGTTACAATACTCGCCAGCAGATTTGGCAGCAGAATGAATAAACCAATTGAAAATAAGAGGGCAACAACTACACTAGCATATATTATTATATCAAATGACTTATCCCCGAACTTTGCATCCATCCATTTTTCAAATTTCGAAGGTTCTTTTTCTTCTTCGCCTTCTTCAATATCATCTTCCAGATCTGCGAATTTTGCGGCATGCATAAGCGCTTTGATTCCATAGACCATCTGGGTAAAGATTCCGTATACCCCTCTTACTAGTGGGATTTTTCTAATTTTTTTATTATACCCGAGAGGTTCAATAGTTAAATCTATTTCCCCATCCGGTTTTCTGACAGCTACGGCTTTCTTTTCCGGACCAATCATCATGATTCCCTCAAGAAGTGCCATTCCGCCTATGCTTGTTTTTTTAGTCATTACATACCTCAAATAAAAAAGACCGATTAACGGCCTTTTTGTGAATTATTTCATACCATATTTCTTTTTGAACTTATCAACTCTTCCGCCGCTGTCGATAAGCTTCTGCTTACCAGTATAGAACGGGTGGCAGTTGGAACAGATTTCAACATGTATCTCTTCCTTTGTTGAGCCGGTTTCAAATGTATTTCCACATGCGCATCGCACGTTTGCTTTTCCGTAGTTAGGATGTATACCCTTTTTCATCTTATTCACCTCTTTCACGGACTGTTCGAAAATAGAGCAGCCTCTTTAAATAACGCAAGGGGTATTATAACATAATGATTTTTATAATACAAGATACTTTTTTAGGAGTATTCGGTTGCATTGAATGCGGATTTTGTATTTATATTATTAACGAAATCCAAATTGGTTTGTGTCCTCATCAGTTTGTCAATGAACCATTCCGTAACCTCCGCGGTTCCCATATTGCTCATTGCTTTCCTGATTGTCCAGATACTTTCCATTTCTTTTTTGCTTAGGAGAAGGTCTTCTCTTCTTGTGCTGGATTTACTGATATCTATTGCCGGGAAAATTCTCTTATCAGCAAGCTTCCTGTCAAGATGAAGCTCCATGTTACCGGTTCCCTTGAATTCTTCAAAGATGACATCATCCATACGGCTGCCGGTTTCTACAAGCGCCGTCGCTATAATTGTCAAACTTCCGCCAAACTCAATATTCCTGGCTGCACCGAAGAATTTTTTAGGGCTGTGAAGCGCACCCGGGTCAAGTCCACCGGATAATGTACGGCCTGTCGGTGTCATTGTAAGGTTATAAGCTCTCGCAAGCCTTGTTATGCTGTCCATCAATATTACAACGTCTTTTCCCTGTTCAACAAGACGCTGGGCTCTTTCTAAAACCAATTCAGCAATTTTGACATGATTTTCAGGAACTTTATCAAACGTAGAGTATGCGATTTCACCATCAATGGAGCGCTGCATATCTGTAACTTCCTCTGGTCTTTCATCTACAAGAAGAACCATCAGCAGAACTTCAGGGTGATTTATCGATATGCTGTTTGCGATTTTCTTTAGGAGAACCGTTTTACCGGCTTTAGGCGGAGATACTATCATTCCCCTTTGGCCTTTTCCTATAGGGGCTATGAGGTCGATTATCCTGGTCGATAATTCCTTCGTATTTTTTTCAACACTCAGGCGTTCTTCCGGGAATATGGGTGTCAGGGTGTCGAAGGACCTTCTCCTGATAGCTGCACCCGGATCATCACCATTTACAGTGTTAACAAAAAGCAATGCCTGGAACTTTTCACCTTCGGTTTTTATTCTTCCTATCCCTGAAATTTTATCGCCTGTCTTTAAATTCAGCTTCCTTATCTGGGAAGGCGAAACATAAATGTCCTTTGGGCCGTATGTGAAATTCTCACGCCTAAGGAATCCATATCCATCTGGAAGCACTTCAAGAATTCCTTCAACCGGATCCTGTTCCTGTATTTCCTCGGGAGTCTTTTTTTTCTTTTTACCTTTGCCGGATTCTTCCTGCGTTTTTGCTGTTTTATCAGGCGTACCCTTAACAATCGGTTCTTCAGCTGCTGCCGTAACGGATTTGGCCGGCGCTTTGCTTTTCTCCTGGGCATCTCCGGCAGCCACTATCAAATCTACGAGCTCACCCTTGCGATACTTGGTGATGCTTTTTATTCCCATCATTTTGGCAATATAGCGCAAATCCTCAAGCTTTTTAGTCTTCAATATTTTTATATCCTGCATTTTACACCTCTCAGACACGGATATTATTTTGTAAATCGGAATTCTTTGAAAAATCAGAATTAACTAAAAGAATTATAACACGCGGAATAAGTTAACGCAATTAAACCATTTTATGATAAATTCAATAAAATCAATATGAGATTTTAACTAAAAATTTTCATTGAGGACTGATATTTAGCAAGATGTTGTATAGCTATGAAACATTAGCACATAATGTAGTAGATAAATGAAGCGGATTGTATTATAATGTAATTGACAGGTGAGATTATTTGAAACACACAAAACCAATGATAACCACAAAAATATACTATGGACAATCCGTGATATATTTGAACTGAAGTATTTCCGAGGCCTTTTTTCGGAAGTGCTTTTTTTATTAACGGCGGAGGTAACAAATGAAGAAAACATTCGTAATTGACACAAATGTACTATTGCAATCACCTTATGCCCTTTACCATTTCGAAGATAATGATGTCGTAATTCCCGCAGTTGTCCTGGAAGAACTTGATAAGTTTAAAAAAGATACAAGCGAGCTTGGTGCAAACGCCAGGGAAACTTCGCGTATTCTTGACAAACTCCGGACAACCGGCAACATTAGTAAGGGAGTAGAGCTGGAAAGCGGCGGATTACTGAGAATCGAATTAAATTGCGAAAATGTCAAGCTCCCCGAGTGCTGGGATCCTAAAAAGAATGATAACAGGGTGTTGAAAGTGTGTCTTGGCCTAAAAGATGAAGGCTACAATATCATTCTCGTTTCAAAAGATATTTTTGAAAGAATTAAAGCTGAAATCATCGGTGTCACAGCACAGGACTTTTACGCAGAACAGGTTCCAAATTACGATGAACAGTACACAGGAAGAAGCGATGTTTATACATCGGATGAAATCATTAATGAATTCTACGCAATTGGAGAAATCAGCACTGAAGGACTATACCTGAATTATGAACACGAAATCATGGCAAAGGATCATCTTATAATCAATCAGTTCCTTATAATCCATTCGCTTGTAAGTCCCAGCCACAATGCTCTGGGCAGATATGACGGTCAGAAGATTGTGAAACTTCGTTATGACAAGGAGCATCCATTTGGAGTAAAACCAAGGAACGCAAATCAAAAATTCATCCAGGAAGCCCTTATGATGGATTCCTATGACGCACCGCTTGTAATATTGAAAGGCCCAGCAGGAACGGCAAAGACATTTTACTCTTTGGCAGTCGGACTGCACCGTGTCCTTGATGAAAGAATATACAGAAAAATCCTTGTTTGCCGACCTAATGTCAAAATGGATGAAGATATCGGTTTTCTTCCCGGTTCTGAACAGGAAAAAATTGCGCCGTACATGCGTCCTGTAATTGACAATCTGGAAATATTGATGGATGCGGACAACAAAGATAAATTCAACCATGAAATGGAACTTCGCGATAAGATTCAGGAGCTTTTTGACAGGAATATAATAAATACGGAAGCTATTGCTTTTATAAGAGGCCGCTCAATAGTAAACCAGTGGGTAATAATAGACGAAGCCCAGAACCTGACACCGAAACAGGTAAAGGGAATTATAACCAGGGCAGGGGCAGGAACCAAGATAGTACTTGCCGGTGATCCTTTCCAAATTGACCATCCGTTCCTTGACACAAGGACAAACGGCCTATGCTATGCAGCTGAAAAAATGAAGGGCAGCCGCCTTGCCTATCAGATTTCTCTGAACGAGGAAGACTGTGAACGCTCACCGCTTTCATCAGAAAGTTCGAAGCGTATGTAACCTTAACAAATTTAGTAATTCTGAGCATTTTATTTTTCATATATCTCCTTTCTTAGTGCGGGCCGACTACCCGCACTTTTTTTAGCATGCTATTTTGGAATATCACCCCTCCGCTAATATTCCGCGTGGTATAATTTATTTATAAAATCCTTGGAGGGTAATATGACTGAAGTTAAGAGAATTTCATACGGCGGATGGAATAACTGCTATGAAATATGTAATGATACTGTGGACCTGGTGATAACCGGGGATGTGGGGCTTAGGATTATCAGATATGGGTTCATTGGCGGCCCTAATGAAATGTGTAATGTAAAAGAGCAAATCGGGAATACCGGCGGTGATGAATGGTTCATATACGGCGGCCATAGGCTATGGCACAGCCCCGAGGGTAAACCCCGGTCATATTTCCCCGACAATCTTCCCCTTGATATAGAAATTATTGAAAACGGTGTTAAAGTTTCACAGCCTCTTGAGACTACCACTGGTATGAAGAAGGATTATATTATAACCCTGAACCCCGAATCTTCTGCAGTTGAATTAAAACATTACATAACAAATCAGGGAATGTGGGATGTTGAGCTTGCTGCGTGGGCCCTGACCGTAATGGCTCCTGGCGGAATTGAGATTGTCCCGCAGAATCAAGAGGACACCGACCTTCTTCCAAACAGGATGCTTTCCCTCTGGCCATATACAAAATTAAATGATCCCCGTGTTACATGGGGAGAAAAATATATTCTCCTGAAACAGGACCCCAACGCAACCGAGGCTTTTAAATTCGGAATATCCAATACATACGGTTGGGCAGCTTATGCAAACCACGGCAATCTATTCGTCAAAAAATTCAATCCGATTGAGGGCGCACTGTATCCCGACTATTCCGGATCCAGTTACGAAACATATACAATAGACTTCATGCTCGAAATGGAATCCCTGTCACCCTTGGTAGTGCTTGAACCCGGAGAAACAATCGAACACATTGAGAACTGGCAGTTGTTCGCAAACGTTCCAGGCCCTAAAACAGAAAAGGACGTTGAAAATAATATAATAAAATATATCTGATTAAGTAAAAAAAGGGCCAATTATCCCACAGATGATTGGCCATTAATAATCATAATTCAATATATAAGTATATCTGAACTTCACTCAAGTACTTCCCCAACATTATTGAGAACATACCTCGGTCGATATGAGAAATCATTTATTCTTTCTTTTAAGGTAACTCCTGTAAGCACTAATACCGTATCAATTTCAGATTCTGTACCGGCAACAATGTCAGTATCCATTCTGTCACCAATGATTACAGTATCTTTCACATCAGTTCCCAATCGTTTGAGGGCTGACCGCATCATCAAAGGATTTGGTTTCCCGATAAAATATGCTTCGCGACCCGATGCAATTTCTATAGGGGCAATCAAGGCTCCCGTAGCAGGCATAATTCCCTTTTCAGTAGGTCCGGTTTTATCAGGATTGGTGCCGATTAGTTTCGCACCTCTATGAACCAGCTGAACGGCCTTTTCAATCTTTTCAAAACTATAGCTTCTTGTTTCTCCTACTATTACATACTCAGGACTGACATCATTCATTGATAACCCTGCATCATAAATTGCATTTATTAAACCTGCTTCTCCGATAACATAAGCACTGCAGCCAGGACTTTGCCATGCTACAAAACTGGCTGTCGCTAACGCACTTGTATAGAAATGTTCGGCAGCAACTTCAATACCGAGTCTGGCAAGCTTTTGTGACAACTCTATCGGAGAACGTTCACTGCTGTTCGTTAGAAAGAGGAATTCTTTTTTCTCTTTTCTCAACCAATCAACAAACTTCTTTGCTCCGGGTAAAACATTGTTGCCATGATACAGAACACCATCCATATCACATATAAAACCTTTTTTCTGTCTTAATATTTCCACAGTTTACCTCCGTCAATTTCCCTTCGTGCCTATAATACCATGGACCTGGCATATTCCATATTTTATATCTGACCCATCCGTTGCTTCATCAAATAAATAAATAAGTTTGCGATAAATATCTTTGGAGCTGTTAAAAGCATTACAGTACTTGGGAATTCATCCCCCTGCACCATATACTTCATAAGCCTTTTTTTTAATCTATCAATCCTGTGATTCTCAGGTATGAATCCCCTCATTATCGATCGGTGCGTCTTAATTATTTTCTTCACTAGTGCTTCACTGGAATACTCCCTTACCCTGTCGATTTCAAAAGTCTCAGCTGCTATCTCAGCAGCTGCTATGACTGCATTAGCAGGGTTAAGATGTTTGTCTGTATACCTCCTAAGATTCTTGAAAACTATTTTTTGAAGCAACTTTGCGCGTTCATTCTCAGGTTTTTCATTAGATAAATGTCCGAAAATATATGCCATTTCATCATGTGTAAGAGGATATGTATATTTTGGCCGGGATGAATCTTTTATAAAATATGTCTTGCCGTAATTTTTACCAAAGGCCTTCAAGGCATCAAGATAACCAAGCCGCATATTGATACGAGACTGTTTGGCATTAAACTCCAGCAGTCCACCAAGCATTGACGAATTAGCAATATATATGATTTCGGCACTGTTTTCTTTGACCTTTTGTTTGATGCCAAGACCACCCTTAAGGTCCACGGCAATGATATTTTTATGACCTCTTTCAATCAGTGTATTTATAGGAAGATTATCATATGCACCACCGTCAAGATAAGCTTTCCCGTCAATCTCAATCCGTTGAAAAACAGGAAGTGCAGCACTGGCAATAATATAGTCCACAACCTGACCCTCAGGAATGTCTTTAATGCTTTTATTTACAGGTTTAAGCTCAGAAAGAGCCACTGTAGTGATAATTAACTCAATATCACTTTTTCTGATCTTGTCCTCATCAATCATTTCGTTTAGCAGATTTCTAAGCGGGGTAATATTCAAACCTCTTTTTTTAGCTATTCCCTTAATCTGTTCCTTAATTGATTGGTAATTTGCTTGGAAACCGTCTTCCCAGTCAATCGGCTTGTAATCAACCATGTATGAGTAATCCAGATTTACCCAGAGCCTTTTAGTTTTTTCATACTCATTAAGTGCAATAGCTGCACCATTAATAGCCCCAATTGATGTTCCGGCAACAGTAGTTATTTCAATGTCCATCTCTCGTAGAGCTTTCCAGACACCTATTTGGTATGAGCCTTTGGTGCCTCCTCCGGCAAGTGCCAGCGCGTATTTCAAACCCCTTCCCCCTTCAGAATCAAAATTAATGTCATTAATATTATAAACTATGTAAATCTAAATATATAGCGCGTTAGGTTAATTATCTTTTATTAAAAGCAGACATAGAAAACCTGGGTAGAAACTTCCATGGTTATGGGTAGCTATTTATTTTTTTATACTTACGAGACTAAAATTTTGTAGTAAATTGGGGCTGTCATACAATGAAAATAAATTAAGTGTTTCAATTTTACCCCAGGTCGAAACTTTAACTTTTACATTCCTTGATTCTGAGCTTTCAATTAATCCTATTATTGTCATCCAATGTGTCTCATATGGTTTTTCATTGGAATTAAACCATATAAGAAGGCCAACAGGTGTATTATTTTTTAGATTATTTTTAATAAAATCTACCGACTCGTTAAAACTATGATTTGCCAATTTATCCGTTGTTATGTGACATCCCTTATCTTTAGCATATCGCTCAATTCCTTTAGCCAATGCTCTGGCAGAAAAAATACCCAAGGGTTTCTTCCCTCCGGTAAATGGCATTGCAAGCGGATGGACATATTTATATATAATTTCCATGTACTTTGTATAGTCTTCTTTCGAAATATTTCCCTTAGTGAATGAAACTAGGTTACTATACCGTTCCGGGTTGGCGAAGGCCAGATAAGCAATCAAATTAGAAGCTGCCACTGTACCGCATCCTGCTGATACTGCTAAGCTGAATCCATCTTTGGCAGAGTCAAACCAATGTTGATTACCCCCGTTATAGGTATCCTCAATATTAATAAAAGATTCTGATGATTCTATGTCTATTATATTTTCGCGGTTGTCATTCATAGGGTGTCCACTTATTTCTTTTTTCTATTTACCGGATCTTTACTGGTTAATTAACCAAATATATGGTTCTATAAGTATATTGTACTTCAAGTGTTTCACTATCATCAAATAAATACAAGTTGTATACTGTTCATCCCGCAATGAAAAAAGACTTCTGGCGAAGTCTAGTGGTGCGGGAACAACCTTATTTCTCTGTAACGCATTATACTGTCGTGTCGTTCCTCTGCTTCGCCTGCGGTACAACACTTGCGTATAATACTATAGACTTGGTTAAGTTGTTCATCCCGCAATGAAAAAAGACTTCTGGCGAAGTCTAGTGGTGCGCGAATAACCTTTGTTTTCTATAACGAGTTATACTGTCGTGCCGTTCCTCAGGCTACGCCTTCCGGTACGGCACTTGCGTATAACTCTATAGACTTTGTTTTGTTATTCATACCGCAAACGAAAAGCTGTCCAATTGAACAGCTTTTCGTTTCTGGTGGAGGGAGATGGATTTGAACCATCGAAGTCGAAAGACAACAGATTTACAGTCTGCCCCCTTTGGCCACTCGGGAACCCCTCCGCATACAATATTAAAAATGGCGACCTGGAAGGGGCTCGAACCCTCGACCTCCAGCGTGACAGGCTGGCATTCTAACCATCTGAACTACCAGGCCGCGTTTGGTGACCCATAGGGGACTCGAACCCCTGTTACCGCCGTGAAAGGGCGGTGTCTTAACCGCTTGACCAATGGGCCGCAAAATGCATGTCGCAAAATAGCGACAAGCAACATTTTAATGAATACTCACTCCATTGTCAAGGAAAACATACATATTTGCCAACTCAATATTATTATGCAACCATTTCTTTGACGAAAAATGTTCTAATATAATGTATGCACCTGCCTGTCAAAGCATACAACAACATCATTCTTGCGTTCTTCCGGTATTGTCCTTATATACTTTATTTCACCTGCTATAAAGCTGCATTCCACGACTGTATTCCCGTGTGCATGGAGCTTAAACTCAACATCCCACTCAAACGGCCATGCCGGGAACAGGTATATTTTGTCATCAACGCACTGCAGAAGCATTTTTTGTAACGCAATCATTGCTGAGCACCCGTTGCATTGGTCTGCTATCCAATCAAAATTCGGTCCCCAGTATCCCTGAAACTTACATTTCTCATTCCAATTGGAGAATTTGTCGACTACGACCTGCTGCGCTTCTTCAGGCAGGGCAAGGACTGCAGCCTGTATTCCATCCTGGGTCCAGCCCCAGTTCATCCTTAGACTTCTTCTTCTGAAAGTTTCAATACCTGCCCTGTTGTTGTCATTATCGAACGCTGAAAGCCTGTATGGAAATACCGCATATAATTCCGGGTTTTCAACATTCCCCAGTTTGTCATACCACCCCGCAGGCTTTAGCATACAGGGTTTATTAATTTCCGGATGTCCACCCGGATTGAACATGGGAAGTTCAGGGAGTCTCTCATAGAAATCCTTCCAGTTGTCAAGTAAGCCCTGTTCAGCTGATCCCATCTTCAATAATTCGCCCACCACATATCTAAGTCCGGCCACGGCATCCATGGGATTTTTTGCATCCTGCCAGTTTTCCAGGGCCTGTGAAGGATATATGATTATCTTTCCATTTTCGTCCAGGTCTGTATAAAAATTCTTATAGAAATCAATAACTGCCTTAGCCTGTTTATAAAGGACCTTTTTTTCGAATTCCAAGTTCTCTGTATGCCTTACATATTCAATCATGATTGTAACAAGTTCGAGCATTCCTGAAAAATAGTATCTGACATAATGATTTCCTGTTAAGGCAGGATTAAGGCTGTCCCGATACCTGCTGTAGCAAAGGTTCCTGGCAGTTCCCCACATTGACATGGTTTCAGGGTAAAGCACACCGTCAAATCCCAAGTGTTTTTTAATTTTAGCCTTGCAAAGATCAAATGCTTCTTCATACATGTCAAAGAACGGCTTCATGAGGTTGTAATCACCGGCTTCAAGCATGCTCCAGTATATAAGCCTGGTATTCTGGAACCAATAACCCCCGCCCCATCTCCTAAAATCAGGCCCAAGGTCCTCGTCACCATCTAAAATATTCGGAACGAATATGCTTCCGTTAAATTTAATAGGAAATTCACCACGTCCGGCGCAGGCGTTCATATATCTTTGAACGGCATATCCGCTGTCAACCATATCAGCATTGCAATCCCCTGAAATATTAATGTATGACCTGTTATTGAAATCATTCCAATATTCCGTATGTTTAATGAATGCATAACTGTAGTCTATAGCTGTACACGCAAGTGTGAGGTCATATAGGTTTTTAATAAAAGCAGTCTCATCAGACGTTTGTTCCGTAAGCACACCTATGCAAAGTTCTTGGACATTACACATTTTTTCAGATTTTAAAGTTAAGTCTGAGGTTTTAGTGTAACCATCAGTTGAGATGCACGCTCCGAAATTTCTGTCTTTCAGCGGGTCTTTTCCAAGATGTGCAAGGTCGTCCAGTTTCTGGAATTCAAGGCTTGGAATGTAATGCGAATCCGGATTGTGATGATACCAAATAATAGCGTCCTCATATTTTTTACACACTTTGTCCTTATAAACAATTATGGGTTCCTTATCATTGTCCTGGCCGAAAAAATCACCATAAACCGGCGTCCTGTTTGAAAAACTGCCCTCGATTCTTTCGTCTTCAGTTCTCCATATTACGGATTCAGCTGATAAGCTGAATTCTGATTCAGAATCAATCCTTACCCTGATGCATGGGTTGTGGGCATCGACCCAAACCTGAACGGAAACTATTCCCGACCCGCTGCTATATT
>Ga0233413_10000374_pt1 | contig 21588 bp, 9 predicted proteins | sample Na_anoxic_6_MG_FD_189019 | JGI IMG/M metagenome (GOLD analysis project Ga0233413, IMG submission 189019) | Seawater microbial communities from Saanich Inlet, British Columbia, Canada - Na_anoxic_6_MG | ecosystem: Environmental > Aquatic > Marine > Inlet | place: Canada: British Columbia...
CAAATTTAGAAAGAGGTGATTTAAGTGAATCAGAATTAAGATCTCTTAAAACAAATATAAATGGAAACTTAGTATTTCCATTAGGTATGAATATGAGTGCAAGCAGAATAGAAAAATTATTGTATTCTGCAGTTAACAGAACTCTTGTCAGACAAAAAGTAAAAGGTGATATGGAAGTGCAAGCTTCTAATTCTATGCTTGGTAATAAAGAATCAATAAGTCAATTTAGATCTGCAACTGATGAAGAAAAAGAAAAATATAAAGGAACAATAGATTTACCTTCATATACAGAAGGATTTAGTGGGCCAACTAATGCTGCTAAAATAAAGTTAGCATTAAAAGGAGATTTTGTTAACCTTTTAAAATTAAAAGATTTAGATGGGAATGAGATAGGAGATATATTGACGTTAAATAAAATGATTAAAGATGATGCATGGTTGGATATAGATGATCATAGAAAAATGATAACATTAGTTGGTGTACGTATCCCTGTTCAAGCTTTAAATTCTGCAGAATTCATGGAAATATATGAATTTTTACCTGAAGAAGCAGGAAATATAATTATACCACCAGCTGAAATAGTAGCTAAATCAGGTGCTGATTTTGATATTGATAAGTTAACTATGATGGCTCCAAGCATTACACTTAATAATGGTGTAGTATCACTTACTAAAGAAGGTATTAGAGGTATAGAAAATAAGTTAATGTTTAATATAAAAGATATACTAAGTATGCCTGATAACTTTATTAGACTTGTACGTCCAAATAGTAATGCTTTAGGAAAAGAAATAGCAACTAGTTTAGCTCCTTCAAATAGAGATCAAGAAAGTCATATAAATATATTAGATCCACTTTTTAATGTTGATATGCATGAAGCTTTTAATATAGCAGGTCAAGCTTTAGGTATTGGTGCAGTAGATAATGTTTATAATCCATTGTTTAACTATTCAGGAATGTATTTAAATAATACATATAATCTTAATGATAATACCTATGATACTAGAATACTTTTAGATCATAGTATTATGGATGTAGAAGGTTCTGAGCATATTTCTTTATCTAATCTTGTTAATACTAATGATAATGATATTGATCAAGTATTAGAACAATTAATGAATGGTTGGGTAGATGCTGAATCTGATTTATGGATATTTGATCTTAATGCACGTACTGAATTAGCATCAACATTTTTATTATTGGTTCAAGCAGGAGTTCCGTTAAAAGATGCAGCAATATTTTTAAATAATCCATTAGTTAAAGAGTATGTAGAAGAATTAACTATTTTAAAAAGTCCTTTTGCATTACCAATGGGAAGAAGGGACATTTCAAATTCTAATGTTAAGCAACAAGCTTTATCAAGAATGATAAATTCTAATTTTAGAAATTTTGGAACCTTTGCAGATGAAGGCGTTGAAGTAACAAAATCAATGGTAATTAATAATGCAATTGAATCAAGAACTGAAAAATTTAGTAGTGCAGAATTAAATAATATATTAAAAAAAGATTCAGAAGGATACACAGATTTACAAAAACAAGCTTTTTTACATTTTATAGAATTACAAACATTAGCAGATTCAATTACATCTGTTAAATCAGCTTTAGGTTTAGATACAAATCCTGTTGATACAATATATCAAGCTGAAGAATATAATAGAACTTTCAACGACATTTTTGAAAATAATTTAATACCAAGACAACCAATTGATGATATTAGAGAATTATCACCAATTTCTTCTTTTCAAGATATAGCAAGTTTTCAAAGAGATTTATGGAAACCATTTTTTCCAATAAGACAAAATCAAACATTAGATGGATTTTTATCTAATTATCTTGATAGCTCTGCAGGAAGATCCGCAATGAATAATGTAGTTGGAAGTAATAGTAATAAAGATTTATTTATATTAAATTTTAAAAATGCATTAACAGACTATATTTTTCAAAATAATGTAATTGATGTTAATATTAATAGTAAAGAATATAAAAGTTTAGGTGTAGATACTGCTAACACAAAAATTATAAAAGACATGCCTATGTTAAAACATGGTGTTTTTGTTAAAGATGGTGTGATGTATGTTGATAAAAATAGATTACGTAAAATTTATGATACTTCTTTATTTGCAGATAACTCATATAGAGTAATGTGGATTAATGGTAAATTAACAGGTAATTCTTTATTGCCTGCATCAGCGTTTAAAGCAAGAGGTTTTTCAAGTGAGTCATCTTTTATAAAATTTATGTATGAAAAAGAACATTTAAGATATATAATGCCATATGATAGTGTCAGCACTACTCAAAACTTTAAAGAAAGATTAAATAAAAATATAAATGTTATTGATACTATTGAAACAAAAAGACAGACAGATGAAACAGATGAAATGTTTCAAAAAAGAATGGAATATTTAACATATGATCAGATTATTACTAATAAAGCATTAGATAATACATTAAATATATGGAAAATGTTTATAAGCCCAGAAAGTATGGCTAATCAATGGTTTGAAATTAAAAAGAAATATGGTAACGAATTAGAAGCTACATATGACTTAATTGAACAATTAATACCAGATAAAAGAGTAAATAGTAAAATTAAAAATTTAAAGTTAAAAGATAGATTACTTGAGTCAGATGATGTAAATACATATAATCAAAATTTAATTGAATTATCAGATCCTGGTGTTACAAAATTAAATAATATGGAAGCTAACTTAGAAGTTTCTGATTTTTTCAATAGATTAAATTTCTTTGCAATGATTCAATCTGGTATTGGGACTGTTAATGAATTTTCTATGACAAGAATAATAGATCATGAAAAAGTAATGACAGCATTTGCTTCTGCATATAAAAACTTTGATGTAAATAATAATGTATTAGAAGATTTAATGTTAAGATTTATTAGTCAAAACAGAATTGAAAATAGAAGTACAAATATTAGATTAAAAAATTATATAGATTCACGTACAGTTAGACTTATAGATAGAGACATTCTTCCAAAAACTGAAGATGAGGAAAAATTAACATTACAGAAAATTGGTAAAAATGTTTTTACATATAAAACTTATTCAGCTTCTCTGGTTAATAAAAATAGCAATGTTACTTTTATAACAGAAAGTAAAAGTAGTGAAAGAAAAAATGAATTTTCATTAGATGTTTCAACAATGTTAGATGAAAACATAGATTTAAATAAAGAACAAATAGATAGTTTTGTTGAAAAAATAAAACAAATTGCTAATGATGATAATCCAATTGCACTTTTAAAATCAGGTTATTTTCAAGAAAAAATAGTAAATAATCCTAAGACATTTGTATATTTATCTAAGAAGTTATTTGAATTAGAAGGTTATATTAATCCAAAATCAATTCTTTCAAGTTCTTTAAGAGCTGTTATGCAGAAAGATGCACTTATAACTGATCAAGAAATTGAAGATTTAAAAAATAAATGTTTTATATAGTATGGCAAAAATGTGTCCAAATACAAATACTGCAGAATGGAAAGAATCTGTAAATATTTTAACTGAAAAAGGAGCAATTAAAAGTTGGTTAAAAAACGAAGATATTGTAGATCCTAAAACTTCATTATATCAAAATTATTTAGAAGAAGACTTTAACAATGCTTTAAATCTTCTTGATGAATATACAGATGATGAATCTAAATTAGATTTTACTAATAATACATCATCTAGAGTAATTATAGAAAATGCTAATCCATTAATATTTAATGATAATCAGTTTTTAACTTATTTAAATAAAAATGTTGTTAAAGAACTAGGATTAGAAGAGTCTGATGTAAAGACAGTAACACCAGTTGAAGATAATATTATAAGTTTAAGTGAAAAAGAAAGAAACAAAAATTTAAAAAAAATAGAAAAAGAAATTGATGAAGCAAATGAAAACAGTTTTTTTGGAATATTAAAAAAAGAATATAAAAATAATTCTATTTATCCAAATACTATTAATGTAGTAATGAAATTTTTGGAAAATATAGGAGTTGAAACAAGATTGGTAGATGAAATTTTAACTGAAGATGGTAATGTTGTAAAGAGTGCATTAGCTGTAGCTAATTTTATGAACGGGTCAGTTGATATAATTAATGATATTGAAAAAAGAGGTAAAGCTTGGGATAAGGTTCCTGAAGAAGCAGCACATTTTTTCTATAGATTATTAAAAGATAATGCACCATTAAAAAATGAATTATGGGAATCTGCAAAAAGATCAGATAAATTAGAACAATTATTAAAAAGCTCAGTTTATAATAAAGCATATGATATAGGAACAGATGTATATGAAAATTCAAGTGTATTACTTGATGTGTTAACTGAGGAAGCAATAGGACAATTAATTTCTGATGCAATATCTAGAGTTCAAAATAAAACTGCAGCAACTCCTGAAGATTATAGTTTTTTCAAAGCACTTATTAAATGGTTTAAAGAAATTTTTAGTGTTTGGAGTAAATTAAGTCCTGAATTAAAAGATGAGAGCAATAGAGCATGGGATAATGCAGCAAGAAGAATATTATCATCTGATTTAACAGATCTTATGACATTTGATGAATATTATGCCGCTAATGAAGAAACTTTAACGATGATTCCATCATACGCTTCAATAAATGATATTAATAATTTTGATGTTATAACTGATGAACAAAAAACAATATTAAAATTTGATAAACAATTTAAAAGACGTAGTAGATATCTTAAAAAAACATATAATAATCTTTTTTCATTTAAAATTAAAAATATTGCACCAACAAATAACCAAATATACGATATAGATTTTACAGTAAATCAAGAAAGAAGGTTAAATGAATTAACAGAAACTTTTACAAAAGAAGATACTGTAGTAGATCTTGGAGAAGGAAATAAAAAAGATTTAATAACTAAATCTCCTGTATTAAGATCATCTGAAGAATTTTTAAAAAAATATGGTAATATTGATATATCACTATCTCAACCTTTAAAAATAAAAGGATATCCAAAATTAGATTTAGAAATATATAATAAAGTACTTAAACTAATAAAAAATGAAAATTCAGATATAAAATCTATAAAAGGTAAGGATTTATTAAAAGAAGTTAATATTTATTTAGATGCTAAATATCTATTAAATTTTAAAAATGAAAATATGTATTTAGATTATGGTGTAACAGGTACTTTTCTTTATGAAGATTCAAATGTAGAAACTCCACAAACTATTTCACAAGAAAGACTAGCATATTTAAGCACTTTAACACAAGAAGATCTTAATGCTTTACCTTCAGAAGAACAAGCAAGAATAAGAGAAGAGTTAGTATTAGCAACTAATCATCAAAATGTAGATAAGAAATTTATAATAAATAAAGATTTTTTAACAGGAAAAGTTGAACATAATAAAGTTTCAATGTTTTTTAATAATACTGGAAATGTTACAAAAAAAAGAGCACATACTCATTTTTCTATGTCAACTTATGATGAATCAGAAAATAACAATCTAGGTAATATTGATTTTGATAATTATATAAACCACCGTGTAATGCCTACTGCCTTTGGTAGCTTAACATATTATTATAGTTCTAATAATTCTACTATTAAAGATGCTGCTGTAATACATGAAATACAAAGTGATAATATTGAATATTATTTAAATTTATTAGCAACTATAGATTCAAATGATAATAAAGAAGATAAAATAAAAGAAGCTAATGAGATAACTAATAAAATAATTAATCAATTAAAAATCGAGCAAGAAGATAAAATAAATAACTTATCATATGATAAGGTAATGGAAATAAGATCACTTAATAACAACTTAAGTATACACAATGAAAGATCAACAAATGTTCAAAGATCTATAAGGGAAACAGTTCTAAATGAACTTAAGCTTAGATATAAAAATAATTTAAATTCACTTATTGGAGACTTAAATAGATTAAAGAAGAATGACACAAAAGAAGAAAAAATAAAATTTTTAGAACAAAGTATAAAAGATTTTAAAGAAGATTATGAAGATTTTAGTAGAAACGAAAATTCATATGTAAATCTTATTAGAAAAATTAAAAATAAATTAACTCAAACAAGAGAGTATGCTAGAGAAAATCCTTTATCTATTTATGAAAAGCAACTTGCTTTAAATTATAATTATTCAGTTAGAGGAGTTTTTCAAGATATAAAATCTAAAGGTGGACTATTTAAAATACTTCCTGAATCATTTTTAACTGAATATAATGAATTAAAAGAAGAATATAATTTTTTTCAAAATTATGCTGACTATTTTAGAGATGGTGATAATGACAGAATAACAAAATTTAAAAACTTTTCTGAAAAAGTTCTTGATTTTATAACATCAAAATATAATTTTGATGTTGGTGAAATGCCTTCATATGCATCTAAACAGTATGATAAATATTTAGAAGAACAAAGAACTAAACTTACGTTTCAAATAAGTGATGTATTATTTAAGCCAGTATATAAACCAAGAACTAATTATGAAGAGTATCAAACTAATCAAAAAATTATTGATTATATTAAAATTAATAGTTTAATTGATGGTATAAATAATATAATATTTGAAAGTAAAAAAGAATTAAGAAAGACATATTATAAAATGTCAGAATTTAAATCACTTGATAGTTTTATTAAATATGTAGATGATCCAACATTAAAAAATTATATAAAAAATATAGCATATAATGATGCATTATTAAGCCTTACTTCTTTAAAAATACTTGTTAAAAAAACAAGTAAATTTAATCCAAAAAAAACAAAAGATAAAAGCTTTGTTAAAGAAGTTAAAGAACTTAAAAATGAAGTAAAAAATATAGAAGAAACTTTAATAAATAATTTAAAAGATTTTAATGATGAAACTATTCTTCAAACAAATAAAAAAGAAATAAAAGAAATTGCTAATAGAGAACTATCATACTTTAGACCTTTAGTTAATGAGCTAATACAAAGACATATAAATAATGTTGGTAAAAGTGTACCATTATATTTTTCAGGATTTCAAATGGCATCATTGCTTCAATCAAATACTAATACTGCATTAATATATGCAGGTCCTGAAGAAACCTGGATAGAGCAAGATCAAAGAGTAGCTTTTCAAAGTTTTGAAAATGAAGGTGATAAATATACTGCATTTTTAGAAAATGGAAAAGATAAAGAACCTGTATATAAAATAAATGATGAACCTATATCTAAAAAAGCTTATACTAAAAAATATAATCAAGCTAAACAAGAAAAAATAAATGATGTTATAAAAGATATCTTTTATGATTTATTAAACGATAAAAATTTAGCTGAATCATTAAATAATAGTTTAAAAAATCAAACTCTTTATACTGATCCTACTGATACTGAAGTAATACCAATTAATATTATTAATAAAACTCTTAAAGATTGGAAAAATGATACAAGTGTTTCTCAAAATATTAGAAATCGAAGAGTTGTAATGTATAACAATAAAATGTTTGAAAAAACAAATAATAAACCTTTAGTTGTTGGTGCTTTATTTTCTGCATTAAATAGTTTACCTGGTATTACTATAAAATGGGTTCCAAATGTTGATGGTTTTAAAAATGATGCAGGTGGTTATTTAATTGATGTTTCTAATTATCATTATAAAGCTGCAATGTTATATGGTTTAGATACTGAGCAAAGTATGTCAATACAAAAAGACGCAACAGATGCAATAATTACTCCAGTTAACATGACTGAGTCAGGTCAAAAGACTGCTCGTGCAAATGAAATAGTTTATAAACTTGCTTCAAAATTATCAAAAAGTACAGGTATACCTTTTGTAATGGTAACTAAAGAAGAAGCTACAGAAATGCTTGCAAATTCACAATCACCATACAATGATGATAACGCCTTCTTTTTTGATGGAAAGGTTTATTTAGTTGGAGATACTGTATCTTTAGAAGATGTATTACATGAATATGCACATCCATTAGTAAGAAGTATTGGTGTACAAAATCCAAAGTTATTTAATAAAATATTTGAAGATTTATCTAATACACAAGATGGTTTAAAAATAATTGAAGAAGTAACAAATTTATTTGGAGAAGATTATGAATTTTTCAAAGAAGAAGTAATTGTAAGAGCTTTGACTGAAAAGTCAAATTTAGATGAACAAAATTTACAACCTAAATCTGTATTTCAAAAAATAATAGATAAAATTATATATGCAATTAAATCAGTTTTAAGATCTGCATTTAAAGGAAGTAAGATAAATATAAACAATCTATCACCTTCTACAACTTTATCTGAATTAGCTAAAATGTTAGAATCTAAAGATTTTAATATTGATATAGATATTGTAACTAATTCTGATATTGCAGTTTTTAATAGACAAACTAAAGAATATGTTAATGATCTTCAAAATGTAAAAAATAATGATTTAATAAAAATTACTAATAATTTTTATGATACTATAAGAAATCAAATGTTTCAGTTACGTAAAAATAATTATTCAGAACTAGTTGAAATTTTGGCCCCATCAAGAGACAAAGGATTTTTACCATATATGCAAAAATCACTTTCTAAGTATCAAACAATTAATATAGAAAATGCAGAAAAATATGCTCAAAAATTTAATGAAGATTTAAACTATCAACAACAACATAGTGAAGCATTAATAACTAATGTATTACAAGTAAAGATGATGTTAGAAAAAATGGTAGATCAATTACATGATTTATCAAAAGATCCAAATCATAAACAAAACTTACAACGTGCTTTTTATTATGGAAAAGTTTTAAATCATTGGGAAAAATTCTATAATGATTCATTATCAATAATTAATGATATTGAAAGGGGATTAGCTAGAACAGAATTTGGTAAAATTCTTGACTCAATAAATCAAGAAATACAATCAGGTAAAAAAATGATGATTAACATCAGAATTAAAGGTGTTAAAGATGCATTATATGAAAAAATTAAACCTTTGATGGATAATGTAAAAGATAAGTATGAACAAAAGGTTGAAATAATTAAAAAATCAAGAAGATCAGATAAATTAAAAAAGAATAGATTACGTGAATTAAAAGAAGAATTTGATAATGCATATTTAACTAAAGAAAACTTTGAAAAAATGTTAAGAGGAGAATTAGGTGATGCACATTACTTAAATGGTTTTCTAGAAGGATACATGTATAATCAGGATCCTGTTGTTGCAAGTTTAGCTAAATATGTAAAAGATAATTATAATGAAATGTTAGCTAAAGTTCAAAAAGTAGCTAATGATTTTGCTAAAGATATGGAATCTGATATTAAAAGATCTAAAATTGCTACTGATCCAGCTGCAATTGGAAAACAAGTTTTATTTACTGATACTGTAATGGTTAGAAATCCAGAAACAGAAGAGCTTGAAGAAAAGAAAATATGGACAATATTAAATCCTTTTAAAGGTGATAGAAAAGCAGAAAGTGAATATAAAGAAGAAATTGAAAAAGCAAAGAAAATTGCTTTTGAGACTAATGATCATACAGCATTAATTCAAGCTGTTAATAATTTTAGAATATTTAAAAATAACTATTATCATAGACCTTACGCAAAAATATTTTATGATAGGCAAAATATATTTGATACTCCAGAAGGTCAAAAAGCTTTTTATGCAAGACAGGTTATATATGAAAAAATGGATAATATCAGAAGAAGAAGTGGTTCTGAGTTAGAAAGATTACAATCTATAGATGATATTAAACCTTTATTATATGATTTAAGACAGCTATCATCATTGGTAGATCTTAATGGTAATAAAAAGAAATCAGGTAAAGAAAATCCTGAATTAAAATTAGAAGCTAAAGATGATTTAGATGTAGCATTTATATTAAGAGAATATTCAGAAAAGTCAAGAAGATTTTTTGAATATGAAGAGATACCAAATTTGTTTAATGAAAGATATTTAGCATTTATTGAAGAGCTTAAAATGAAAGGTATTACTGAAGAAAATTCTCCAAATGAATTTGCTAAAGAAGAAGAAAAATGGTTAGAAAGTAATACTAGAAAAGCCATAAAACAAGAATTTTATGATACAAGAGCAGACATATTTTCTAGATTAGAAGAATTAATAAAAAAATTACCTGAAGATATTGCAAAAAAACTTAGTAGATCAGAAATTACTACAGATATATATGACGCATTAGGTCCATATAAAGATACAGATGGACAACCAGTTGGAACAGAAATGTCTGAAAAAATGATAGCATATATTAAGTCGTTACAAGAAACTTTAAATAAAATAAAAGATGAAGAACTTACTGTTTCTGGATTAACTAAAGCTGAAAAAGAAGAATTAAATAATTTATGGGATTTATGGAAAAATTATAGAGATGGTATGGAAAAAGAAGATCTTGATAGATTTGAATTTTTAAATAATAAATCTAGTACTCAAGGTTTATCCAAAGCACAAAAATCAGAATTTTATTCTTTACTTGGAGAGCTTGATACATTACAGTCTAAAATACCTACAGAATATTACTTAGATATATTTAATAATTATTTAAGCAAACTAGATACAAGCAGTATTAACATTCCAGGGTTTAACGGTGAAGTAAATTCTTTTAATATAATTGATATTATAGGGACAAGATCTATTATAAATAGTCTATTAAATCAAGATAAGGAATTTAAAACATGGTTTAATAAAAATCATATAGATAGAAAAATTAAAGTTAAAGGGAAAACTAGAAAGATATATGACATAGTATATGCTTGGTCAAAAGTGATACCAAATGATAAATCATATTATGAACAAACTAACATAGTAAATTCTAAAGGAACTATAATAAAAACAATTGATGCTTTACCTTCATATGAATATTTTGATAGAAATGTTAAAGATTTTTATTTAGATGATTTTGGTAGAAAAGTTAAATTAACTACAGATAGGATAGTTGGAGAAACAATTGATAATAGAGGTAGATGGTTGCCAAAAGAAGGAAAAGATTTAGAAGCAGGAGTACCTGATAGATTTAGAAATGACGAATACTTTAGAATTAAAAGAGAAGACCCAACACGTTTTAAATTAATTGAAAAAGTAAAAAAATGGATGTTAATTTTTCAAGAAGATGCTGATGATAAAAGTAAATTATATTTAGATTCTCCTAGATTTAGAAGGACTAATTTAGAATATTTGCAATCTGGTGAAGCAAGAAAAGAAAAGGTTTCTCAATGGAAAGCTATAAAAAAAGGAATAAAAGATATATTTGCTGCATCAGAAGATGATGCAGAAGAAGGTAACGCTAACTATGATGAAGATACTAATTTAGAAATTGCTCATTTAGATTTAATTGATGATGATGTTAACATACCAATAAATGGATTATATTCAATAGATTCTGATCAGGTTTCTTTAGATCTTATTCAAGGTATGTATAGATATATGACATCTATTAAAAAACAAAATAAGTTAGTTGAAATGAATCCAGTAGCTGAATCATTAAAAAACATAACATCTGATCCTGAAAATGCATTAAAAGATGTAGTCAGAATTGAGAAAGAAAACATGTTAAATAGAGCTATTAAAAAAGTTAAGTTTAAAAAAGGAAAATACATAAGAGAAAATATAATTAATAATTTTTATGAAAGAGAGTTTGAGGGAAAAACTTTAACAGGAATTGGTTCAGATAGTAATGCAGTTAATAAAATTGCAGGTCTTATTATGTCTAGAGCATCTTTTGCATTTTTTGCATTAAATATGCCATCTGCATTAAAAAATAGATATGGGGCAATGTTTCAAATAATGATTGAATCAGCAGGTCATAAACATTTAAATCCGTTAAGTTTAGCAAAAGGAAGAGCTTGGTCAGCTGGAGCAGCTATAGAAATTATGAGTCAAGTTTATACTAGAGGTCCAAAATCTCATAAATTACAATTAATAGAATTATTTGATTTTGTTCAAGGAAGATTTGAAGAAAAAATTGGTAATTCAAGTTCAAGATCTGTGATATCTGATGCTGCAAACATGAAATGGTTATATTCTCCAAGAAAAATGATGGAATTAGAAGCATCATTACAACTAGCTGGAGGAATGTTATACAAACAAAAAGTTAAATTAAATAATGGTACAGAAATATCATTAGTTGATGCATATGAAACTGTAGATCAACAAATTAGACTTAAAGATGAGGTGACTGATAGAGAATGGGAACCAGGTAAAAGTAAATTTAATGCTTTTAAAAATACACAACAGCAAGTATCTAACAATCTACAAGGAGCATATGCAAAATTTGATCAACCTGAAGCACAACGTTATTTAGCATTTAGAGCATTTTCTTTTTTAAGAAGATATTTTACACCTATGATGATAAATAGATATGCGTTTAAAGGAAAAATATGGAATCCTCAAGAAAGATATGATATTGCTACAGATGATATAACAATGGGATATTACATGAGATCTTTAAAATGGGCAGGTAAAGTTTTAAAATCTGGAGGACAAGAACTAATATATATGACACCTGAAGAAAGATCAGCTGGAATTAAAGTTCTTACTGAACTTGCATTATTATATTCTTTACCATTGTTAGCAGGATTGTTATTTGGATGGGATGGTGATGATGATGATAGATTTAGTAAATTAAGAAAAAGAGAAAAAACAGCATGGGGATGGGCTCAAAATCATATGTTGTTTCAATTAATGGCTATACGTGCAGAAAATGAACAATTTATTCCATTACCTGCATATGGATTAGGTGATATATTAGGATTTAAAGATGTAACATCAGTTGTATTTGGTCCTACATTAGATACTTATGGTAAAGTATTAATTGATTTAAATAATACTTGGTTTGGTGATGACGGAAATTATTATAAAGTAGATGTTGGTCCACATCCTTGGCAGAAAAAAGGTTCAAATAAAATTTGGAATCATTTAGGAAAAGCTGTAGGAATTTCTGGTAAAGATAGAAGTCCTGCTCAAATGATTAAAGATTTTGATTCATTTAGACAACGTTATAAATAATGTTTATTAGTGATTATATTGAAATTAGAGAATCTAATTTACACGGGTTAGGTGTATTTGCAAAAAAAGATATACCAGCCAGAACTAAAATAGAAATTTCTCCAGGTATCTTATTAACTAAAAAACCTCAAGATAAACTCTTTAAATATTGTTTTAGTCACAATCAAAAACCTTGGGCAGTATTATTTCCATTAGGATATCTTGGAATTTATAATAGTTCTTCTAAACCTAATATAAGAGTTTCAATAAATTGTGAAAAAAATCTTATAACAGTTATTACTAAAACTAATATTAAAAAAGATTCTGAACTTTTGCATGATTATGAATTTTTTAGAAAAAAAGAAGGAGATATTATTGATTAAAAAAAAAAGGTGACATTTCTGCCACCTTTAAACATGAAAAACAATAATTACGCAAAGAAACATAATTATGCTGTAAATATACAAACAATTATTTGTTTGCACAGCTTTTTCAGTATTTTTAAAAAATATATCTTATTGTATTCCATGGAATAATACTATCATGCAATTCTTTAAACAAGTTTATAGATTCTTGTTTTAATGATCTTTTATATCTTACATTAACTCCTCCATAACTAGAAGTCTTTTCTTCTTGTGTTGACGGACTCCATAGTAAATCTTCTCCTGGAATATTATTATCAATATTGTATTGGTGTTTATTTTTGTTATGTGTTAGAAATATAACTTCTGATTTTACTTCATCTTTGTAATCTATATAATCATTACACATATTAAATAATAAACTATAATCTTTAAGCCAGTTATCATTAATTATAACAGGACTAAAATTTAAATGAACTTCATATCCTGCTTCAATAAATGCATTAACAGCTTTAATCCTGTCTATAATATCAGGAGTATTTGGTTCTACAATACTAGATATTTTTTGTGGCATTAAACTAAATCTTATTCTAACTTTTTTTAAAGGATTGTATTCTAAAAATTTAATAGGAATAATTTTAGTAGCAAATGTTGCTTTTGCATAAGGATGTTCAAGGAAAAATTGAAATATCTTTTTCCAATTATAATATTTAGAATGAAGAGCAAAATCTTCATTACATGCAATATCATATGTTATATACTTAGGATCAGTTTGGTTTGGTTTTTCTATTGTATCAAATAATGAATGATTGTTTATTGCAGTTAATATATCTTCTATATTTTTTGCAACACTTAATCCTTCTGGAACATTACGTTTCATATAACAATAAGAACAGTTTAATAAACAACCATAACCAAAAGAAGGAGCAATATAATCACTACTCCTTCCTGATGGCCTTATTATCATAGATTTTCTAGTTACTTTTTGAATCATTAAGTTCTATTTTTCTTTTTTCAATGTCATCATTTGTAATTGCTTTTGCAGCATCAATTGCATTTTGTATTACAATTCCTGCTACACCATCATTGAATAATACATTCATTATAGCATTTTTTTCTAAATTTTCTTTAATCAATAAATTAAATAAACTAGAATCTAAATCAGAATTAATTAAATTTGATATTTTCTCATAATTTTCTTTAGTTATATAGTAACCTTCTCCAGGTTCTATTCCTTTTTCATCTAAACCATTAGTATCTAGTTTAGTAAAGTCATTTACTAATTCTCTCATAAGTTCAGTTCTTTTATTACGTACTCCTTTGATTCTTCTATCTAGTACATATGCAATAGTTTTATCAGTTTCACCTTCTATATGTTGGTCTAATAAAGTATTTAATTCTTCTTTTGTCCAATTTTTACCATCTCTAAGGTATGTTTTTGTTGATGCCATTTTTTTTAAATTTAATTTGTTTATAAATAAATAATGTTTATATTTGATTGTTAGTCAAACATTCTTGTACTCATAGTCTGTTTTAAGGTATAAAAAGGGGGAGCGTTTGCTCCCCTTTTTTTTTAAAATTCAAAGTCTGGCAACTCCAATTTACCTTCATCTGAATTATTTTCAACTACATTTATATCTGAATTTATTTCTTCATTGTCAGCTTTTTCATCAAAATCTTCTTGAGATCCTTTTTTGAGTTCACTTACAATTTCATTAACATCAGAAAGATCTGAATCTTCATCTATAGACTCTTCTCCAAAATAATTATCAAAAGATAAATCATTATTAGATTCTTCTATATTTTCTACCTCATCTAAAATGTCTTCAGCCTCTTCTTTTTCAATTATTTCTTCAGAAACTTCTGGTCTAACTTTATCAGCAATAATGTTAAATACATCCTCTTCTTCTCTCTCCTCAATGATCTCTTCATTTTCAATCATATCAGCTTCCTCATCAGCTAGATTATCTAAAGCTTCATTTCTTATTACTTCACCTGTTTCATCATCAAACTGTTCTATTTTATCATCTCTCACTCTTAAACTAACAGGATTAAATTCAGGCTCTAAAGCTTCAGGACAAGAATTCATGTCATCTGTTCCTAATAAAGGAGTATCAACTTCCTCTAATAAATTATCAAGTGGGTTTGGAGTCACTTCTTTATCAATAACATCAACAATATTCATTTGATTTGGATTTACAACAGCTTTTTTAGGTAAATAATTATTTACTATAAAACTATGTAATTCAGCTTGTTGATCCATCCAATTTTTTGGATGAGATGTTTTTAAAGAATAAGTAATATGATTATATACTGCCCATAATGAATTTAAAGGAGCATTATAATCATAACTTGGTTTTTCATATTGTTTTTTAGTAATACTTAATTGATTAATAGTTATGATATCTTTAAAGAATACACAACCCATAATTCCCATTGTTTCTTCTTCTGTTAAAGAAACAACTTTCATTGCTGCTTTATCATGTTTAATCATATTATAATAATTTGAAGCAGTTCCAATTTGAGTTTCTATATGTTGTTTAACTAAACCTTTAACTTTAGTACTATCACCATAATGCTTTTTATTATAATTGGCCATATCTCCTATCATCATACCATTCCCACATACAAATACATGTGCACCTACTGCACATTTAAATCTTGTAGATTTATCATATGAATTACACCATGCAAACATTAATCCTAATTCTGGATCATCTCCATGATTTATATAATATATACCTTGTGCTACTCCACCATTGTGAGTACATCTATATTCTTCAGTATTTATAGAATATCCTTGATTTTCTAATTCTTCTTTTATAGTATCAATAATGTATCCATGAGATACAGTTGCATATTGTTTACTATGTTGCGTTGGAAGAGGGATTTGTTTTAATCCCTGTTCACTTATGTTTCCTATTGTTTTTGGCATTTTAAAATAATTTTAATTGTTTAATTTTTGGGCCAGCTACATTTTCAATTTCTTTATATATAGCATTTAGATAATAATCATTGTTTATATTATAATCTTCCCATGTTTTATTTTCATATTCATTAAATATGGTTATTAACCATTTACCACTTTGCGGTTGTATTTCACGTCCATCTGCATTATTTATTTTTACTAATTTAGATCCTTGATTGCTTATAAAATATCTAATTGTTTTTTGTAATGATTCTTCTTCATATTTACCTTTAACTACTGATCTAGATTTAAAAGACCAATTTCCTTTAATTTTAACACCTAGACAATAATCAAATATATTTTTATTTTTAGAAATATATTTCTCAGGAGATATATTATGAATAAAATAATAGAACAATGCTTTAGTTGATATTAAATTGCTTTTGTTTTTATGCAAAGGAAAATCATTAAATACAAAACGTCCTTTACACTTTACACCAGCATGATAATATTTACCATTTTCTATTTTAAATAATTCATAATCTTTTTCTTTTTTTAATTTAAAATATTGTTCTTTTTCTACTTCTTTGTATGCATTCACAGCTATATAACTGTTTACATCAGCTAAAACAATCTTTTGATATTGATCATGTTCCAAATTTAAACTAGTTATTTCTTCCCATTCTTTACAAATTTTAAGATAATCATCTTTCTTATTTTTAGGTATCATTGTTTCTATACCATCTGTATTTTGCATTATAGGAATAGATCCTGGTATATTTTCCATAATCATTTCATATAACATCATAAGTGACAATTGTCCATTAATAGTTATTTGCATAGTGAATTGTGGATCATATAAGAAACTAAATTTATCATTACTTAAACCATATGTAGAATTAAGAATAATTTTATATGTATAATTTGTTGGATCTGATTTAGGAATTTTTTTCCTTTCATTAAAGAACCATTCATATTGTTCACAAAACTCTTCTTTTGGCAAATGAGCTGGTGCCCATTTGTTTCTAATAGCAAGATTAGGATAAAAACTAGTAACATCTGAAGACATTATTATCATATCATCATTTTGCTCGTATATACCACTTTTATTAGCACCATGAACACCACCTAAACCAAAGTCTGTTTTCATACCTTGATAAGATATTGAAACTTTAAACCCTCCTTTAGTGTTTTCAGGATATACAATTTTATCTTTAAATTGATTAAGTAAATTTTCAAAAATTGGATTATTAAATTTTAAATATGGAAGTAAAATATCTTTTACGATAATTTCATTTCTAATAGTATTAGAATATTTAATATCTTGTTTTTTAATTTTTGTTTTTTTACTTAAAAAATGTAAAAACAATTCTTTAGATATTTTAGTTTCAGAAGCACTATATAAGTTTATCTTATATTTATCTGTTAGATTTTTTCTTAAAGTTATATCTTTAGTTGATTTCCAAAAAATCTTTTTTGTAGATTCAACATCATTTATACAATAATTAACAATCATATCTACTTCTTTTTGTGTATGTATATATGTATCATGTTTAATAGGCATATCTTTTAAATTATGCCAATCCATTGAAAATTGAATCCACTTAAGACTAGATCTTTTAGCAGCATTATCCCAATGATTTAATTTATAAACATCTAATTGAGGTATTTGCATATTATATTCATAATAATCTAAAAAATCTCTATTATTAGATTTATCAATTACATGTTGAGCACATTTATATATTTCAAATGCTAATTCAGATGGTTGTAATGACATCCATTCAAATTGTTTATCTAAAATATATTCTGTTATTTGTGCGTCAAATGCTAAACCATTATAAGAAATATGTCTTTCTTTATCAATTACATTCTGTGTTAAGAATTTTGTAAATTCATCAAAATCATTTTTTAAATCATGTATGATAAATATTTTAGTTTCTTTAGTTTTATAATGTTGAAATACTCCACAAAAGAAATTAATCATAGTTTCATAATCCATTACCCAATGGTTCATATTTTTAATTTTTAAAAATTAGAGCAAAAAAAAGCACGGACTATCCGTGCTTATAATAAAGAATTAACTTTATTAAACTTTAATCAAATCAACTGGAGGAGGTGTAGTTCCTAAAAGATTAGGGCTTTCCATAGTTTTTAGATCAAGAAATTTTTTATAATCATATTGATCATAATTTACTGCCATATTGACTATAAAATCATCAATCTCATCTCTATTTGTAATATAATACTCACTATAGCTTTCTACAGTAACTCTTTGTTTTTGATGAGGTTCTTCTTTTGTGATTTTAGCTTTTCTCATTTTTGGATCACCATTTTCATCAAGTCTTTCAACCATGTGAAAAACATCTTTTTTCTTGGTTCCAATCACTGCTAATACTTTTGCCATTGGATTAAAAATAGCTTCAATATAAGGTGAATCTTCTGTTATTGGCATTAATTTAAACGTTTCTGTTGGTCCGTAATTGCCAGTTACTAGTAACATAGAGGGATTACCCCATTTTTTTGTTTTTTTATCAGACATATTATTTCATGATTTTAGTTTTAAATAACAAATCTAATTATAATTTAGTTATATTACAAATTGATTTATCACTAATTTTTATTTTGAATAGTTCTTTTTTAATATCAGGTTTACTACATAATTGACCAACTTCCTTAAGTGTATTAGAATTAATATTTAATAATTCTGCATAATTATCATAATAATCATCAGGATATAAATAACTATGTATTAATCTATAATTAGCACTTTTTTCACCATAAAAATTTTTTATTTTTATTTTTAACTCACCAGATAATTTTGAATATATTCCATTTCTAAAATTATACCAATCATGTCCTGATTCTTCAAATGTAAACACATATAGTGCTTTATTTGGTGATATTTCAAAATAATCACAAAATAATGAATTATTTAAAAGTTTATTTTCTTCAAATTTTAAATATTCAGGATCATCTCTTAACTCATATTCACATATTAACATCCTATCTGAAGCATCAATCTTATCATCCCAAGAGATATAAGTTTGAATAGGAGAAATATTTGAACTTCTTTTTATTTCTAATGCAGGGTATAAGAATACCCTTGATTTTTGAAAGTAGCTGTCATATAATTTTTTTATTTTATACTTTCCCATTTTTTATAAAAATATTATAACACAATTTCACCTTTTGAAAATTTGTAAGGTAATTGATATTCTTTATTCTTATAATGATAATCTGCTTCTTCTATAACTTTTTCCATATCAAGTTTCCATTGATGAAGTGTGTTGATTGTAACTGGAAAAGGGTATACTAAATTGTTTTTATCTACTACAATAAAGTGAAAAACAATTTTATAATCCTTTTCATTATCTCTTAGGTTTCCTTTTATTAATTCAACATAAATAGCAGCTTGTAACCAATATTTATAATATTGAACTGAATCAGGAAAGTCAGCAAGTGGTTTTTGAGTGGTTTTGATGTCGTTTATAAAAACGGTCTTTGTTGAGTGATCAATTACAAAGTTATCAATTATTCCTTTTAATCCAAATTTTTTATCTTTAAATTTTTCAATTTGTAAAGGTTTTTCATTGTATACTTCAAGCAATTCAAAACTTTGACCTAGTTTTAATAAATCATTTGATTTTTGACAAGATTTAAAAGATTTTACTTTTTCTTGCATTTCAAATTTTATTTCTTGATCTATTACATCTTTGTTTTTAGACTCACATAAAAATTTAAAATATTTTATATTTGAATCAGTTTGAATTTTAGCAAGTCTTTTTTCATCAGTACTTAATGATTGATGTAATTGAGCAAAATGTAACCATTTTATAATTTCATCATCATAATCAGATAAATCCATACTATTTTTTGTAGGATATACTTTATATAATGCGTCAATTATTTTTTTATTATTTCCAGAAGGAAGTTTGAAGTCAATAACTTTAAATTTTTCATCAAATTTATCTTCTTCAACAAGAAGACAATGAAGCACCTTTCCTTCTAAAAGGTGCTTATCAGTTCTATCTTCTTTTTGTTTTAATATATACCAATTATAAAATAATGTTGGTGAGTATAATAATTTATTTAAGCTTGAATAACTAAAATAAAATTTATTTTTATAAAACTCATTTAAATGTTCATTCATTTTTTATTTCTTTTAATTCATTTTCAGAAAGTGGTACATCAACTCCAAAGTATCTTTTTACATCATTACTTACTGTAATAGTATTTACTTTAAATATAGAATGTATACTACATCCTTCATTATACATTTCAGTTTTAACTAAAGGCATCAATTCATTTAAAATATCTGCAGTTAAATATTTTTTGTCCATTAAACATTTAACTATACAATCATATGATGGATTATACCAATGACTTAAATCAATAAACTTTATTAAACTTTTAAAATTAACATGATTACGTTCTGGACAGTTCCAGATTGTATTTCCATATTCTCTAAATATTAATAAAATTTTATGTAAAGATGTTTTATAATTGCTATTAGCAATAATTTCCATAGCCATAATATGATTTTTTTTATCATCACTATGTAACATAATTTTTAATTGCTCCATCATTTCATTATCAATTGTTATTGAACTTTCATTAACTAAATCAATCAATGTTGTATCAAGTATATTTATTACAGAATTTGGAACAGATAAAAGTTTATTTAAATCTTTGATTTTTTGATATGAATTATCTAATAATTTCCAATTATAATTTTCTTTATTTTCAAATTCTTCTTCCCCAAACATTTCACAATACGTTGATTCTATTCCTAATTTTAACTTTTCTGCATCTTTTTCAGATTTTGTTTTTTTGTTGTTTTGTGGATTATTATAATAATGTTGTTGACAAGATTGTCCAAATAATTCTTTATAATAATATTTTGGAAGTAATACTTTATCAAATTCATTATTTTTAAGAACATTTATAAAATCAGGAATTTTATCTAAATAATTAAGATTTAAAAAGTCAATAAAATTATTTTTATCAATTAAAGCATTATAACCAGTGCCATAATATAAAAATAAATTTGATATCCAATTAGCAGATATAACATTTACATTTGCTTTTTCAGGTTTTACAGTTATTGTAATTTTTTTATCTTTACCCCATTCTCTAACTTTATGTCTTGGGATTGTACATCCTGCACCAAAAAATAATTTATCATTTTTTTGAAAGTTATATGTATTTGATAAATTTAAGTTTTCTGTATTATTACCATTTAAACATATATATTCTTCACTATAAGAAATAAATTTAAATTTAGTTTCAATAATATTTTTATAATCTGAATAATCCTTATTAATTATTTCATTATTTTGATCATTAAGAGGAGGTATAATCTCTTTTATTTTTATTACTTTTTTAAAATTAGATTTTTCCTTT
>Ga0233413_10000375_pt1 | contig 21584 bp, 15 predicted proteins | sample Na_anoxic_6_MG_FD_189019 | JGI IMG/M metagenome (GOLD analysis project Ga0233413, IMG submission 189019) | Seawater microbial communities from Saanich Inlet, British Columbia, Canada - Na_anoxic_6_MG | ecosystem: Environmental > Aquatic > Marine > Inlet | place: Canada: British Columbia...
GGGAGCATCTACAAATTCATTCACAAATACAATCCAGATGAGATTTATAATCTGGCAGCACAATCTCACGTAAGGGTGTCGTTTGACATCCCGGAGCATACTGTAGATGGTGTCGCTCTTGGTCCACTACGAATACTTGAAGCGATTCGCAACACCAACAATAAGATTAGGTTTTATCAGGCATCGTCTTCGGAGATGTACGGCGATAACCCAAACCCTACAAAGAAGGGGTTCAACGAAACATCAAAACTAATGCCCGCCTCCCCATATGCTTGTGCCAAGGTTTTCGCCCACAATCTAGTGAGGAATTATAGAGAATCATATGGCATACACGCTTCTAGCGGAATACTTTTCAATCACGAATCTCCCCGCCGTGGGGAAACTTTTGTCACAAGAAAGATCACGCTGGCGGCCGCCCGCATAAAACTCGGGATGCAAGACAAGTTGTGCCTGGGAAACTTAGATGCAAAGAGAGATTGGGGTCACGCAAGAGATTACGTCGAAGCGATGTGGATGATGCTGCAAAAACAAACACCAGATGACTATGTTGTTTCGACCGGAGAAACACATTCTGTTAAGGAATTTTTGGAAGAAGTATTTGAATGTGCCGGATTGGACCCATACAAGCATCTACAGATTGACGAAAGACTGATGCGGCCGCAAGAGGTGCCTTTCCTGTTGGGTGATAATTCCAAAGCGAAAAAAGTGCTGGGTTGGAAACCAAAATACGGATTCAAGTCTCTCGCAAGAGAGATGTACGAGAAGGATTTAGAGAAAGCGAAAGGAGAGTTGTATGTTAGAAGTGCAGACACGCCCATGGGGTCATTATAAGGTTTTACACGAGAGCAGCAGATGCAAGGTCAAGGAGATATTGGTATCGGGAAGAAAAAGATTATCTCTGCAATCGCACACCCGCAGAAAGGAAGCGTGGACTATTACGAGCGGCACAGGCAGGATCGAGATTGACGAAAAGAAAATCATTGTCAGTCCTGGCGACAGTGTTGTTATTGACGCCGATCAGAAGCACCGAATCGAAAACGTCGCGGACGGAGATTTGGTGTTTATAGAAGTTCAAACCGGAGAGTATTTCGGGGAAGACGATATAATCAGATATGAAGACGACTATGGAAGAGTCGAAGGAGAACTAAAATGAAATTATCAGATCAAGCAGTGGGCGCCCTTATGATGGCGCTACAGAAGTGCCTAATGGACCAATTGGATATTGTTCCTATCCTTGCGGAAATGGACTTTACCCCCACAGAAGACGATGAACTTGTTGTCGAAAATCCTCCTAGTTTTGAAGTGAAAGAAGAAAATGCCTAGATACAGTTACCAGTGCGAACAATGCGATGAATTTTTTGAAATATCGCATGGGATGAAGGAGGAAGCACCACCTTGCGAGTGTGGCGAGGAACTTACCAGGGTTCCGTCTATTCCTCTGGATTTAAAAGCAAAAATCACTGAAAAACGAACTGGAGATGTGGTAAAATCTTACATAGAAGATTCCAAGAGTGACTTGAAGAATCAGAAGAAAGATCTACAGGACAAGAGATGATATATTACGCTTTAGCGGCCTCCGTGATTATAAATTTATTTTTGCTATGGTTCTGCTATAAATTGCTTAGAAACTTGCTTACTCTTTCTGAGAATGCGCACGACATACTTGATGAGGTAGATGATTTCGGTGCGCATCTGGATTCCGTCCACGAGATGACTATGTATTTCGGCGACGAAACACTTGGCGCTCTCTTGAAGCACTCAAGAGATTTGAGAGATAGTCTGGGGCAGTTTGTTGATTCCAATGCTGTCGATTTAGAAATAGACAAGGAGCAGCATGAAGAAGAAGAGACTGACCAGGAAGAGGCGTAATAAAAGGCAGAAGAGAGATTACTTCACGGAAGTACATCAAGAAGCGATTGTCAGATATGCAATCACAGAAGATCTCAAAGAGAGAGATCACCTATATGAAGACCTCATAGGACCAGCATTCAATGAAATGGTCGATAAGATAGTTTATACATATAAATTCACAAATCTTGCCAACATAGATGATCTGAAATCAGAGTGTAAGATTTGGCTAACTACAATTTTAGATAAGTTTGATCCCGACAAGGGGTCTAAGGCGTTTAGTTATTTTAGCGTGATAACCAAGAACTGGTTTATTCACAAGGTGAAGCACAACAGCATCAGACTAAAGAGGGAGGTGTACTTTGATGAGGTCGCTAACCTGGACGAGATGAAGAATCTTGTGACGCACAATGAATACGATAATCTGAGAGAGAAAAAAGAATTTTGGATTGCCCTAGAGGGTGAAATGAACACTTGGCAAGACGAAGCAATAAAACCAAATGAAAAAAGAGTGATGGAAGCGATTAAGATAATCCTTTCCGAACCAGAAGATATAGAAATTTTCAATAAAAAAGCTATTTACTTATACCTAAGAGAAATAACAGGGTTGAACACCAAGCAGATTGTTAATAGTCTGAACAAGATAAGGGTGAAATACCGAGGGTTTAAGCAGGATTGGGATGAGCAATAAAAAGAAAAACAATTTTTTCCAGCATCTTGAGGAGGCGATCACCAATATCCAAAGTGATCGTTCCGTTGCAACGGAACTCCTCAATGACGTGTCTGAGTATATTGGTCAAAACAAAGAGAGGCACAAAGACGTTGGTCAAGTCGCCGCAAAGTATCTTGAGACCCTACAGAGATCAAACGAGCAACTAGTTAAACTAACAGGAATGTTGCAGAAAATGCAAGACAGCGAATATGGCGATCTAAGTTCTGACGACAAAGAAACCTTATTTGACTCGCTTGAGGGGGATCAATAATGCCAACCGACATTAAAGAAGAGGGGGTGCTCACGACTGTAGAGGCGGGAGTCGTTAACAATAAGACTTACCCAGATCAGTTGCGACCACATGAAGATAGAAGCGACGACCAACCACTAGCAGTCATGTGGAATGCGACCGCACAATTGCGTGCAGGCGCGACAGACATGATACCTATCAAAGGCGTAATAGTGAAGGTTGTCGCCTCGCCGGGTAACGGATACTACGAGTGTGCAATATCGATCCCAGAGATGGAACTCTTTTCTGTGACACAGAGGTACAAACAAGGCGTTAAAACTTCGTCAGCAGCAGTAACAAACTTTTCAAGAGTCGCCGAGGGGTATGTCGATACGAAACCATATATAGGTCAAGAATGCCATGTCCTGGCACCAGCGACAGGAGACCCCAGTATTAGGTGTATCCTTGTTAAACTTGGCGATAGATCTTCAATAGGATCAGGGGGTGGTCAATCCGACAAACTCGCCAACGACACATCCGCTCAAGATATCTCACAAAATGGAGGCGTCTAAACCTAATGACAAGTGATCTTCTGAAGATATATAGGAACTATTCCTTTCTGTATTCGAAGTTCTCGATGGAGATATCACAGTTGCTCCTCGCCATAAAACAAGAACGCATGCCGTTTATTTTATACGAAACATACAGAACACCACAAAGGCAGAAAAAGTTATACAAAAGTAAATTTAGCACAAATCAAGATATCCTTTCGAATCCCCACGTCAACGGGCTGGCTGTTGATTTCTTGTTTAACAAAAAAGCGGTCCAAAACCCGAACAGCGATTCCAAGACAATGCAAGAAATAGTAGAAAAGACGCTAAACGAGATGAGCGATACCGATGAGGGTAATGAGGTATATAATATAGGCACGAACTTAATACCAGAACCGGGAAAGAAAGCGAGGACAGAAGAACAGGATGCTGTTGTTCTCGAATCTTGGCTGAAGTTGGGGAGGATGATAGGTGGGCAGTTCCCAAATCTAGTTTGGGGAGGAAACAGGAATATAAAAGAAGGACAACTGATTGGTGTTGATCCTCCTCATGTAGAGTATAAGGATGCGAAAAGTTTAATAGAAAGCAAGGTCGCCATCAGAGAGATAATGGCACGAGGAGCACCAGGATTAAGGTAGGCATAAGAAAATGACAGAAAAACCAAGTAAAGACGTAAAGATTCAAAAAAAGAAAGCAGTGCAACAGACTGTTTACAGTTTTGAGTGCAAAGAGTCAGTGGATTCGCAACCGGGCGATCTTGCGGCGGTATCGAAGGGTGTTGCAGGTACGCCCTCTTGCGAAGTCATTCCAGTGCTTGTTCCGATGGATGTTGATACATTGGTTCCCGCCCGACCCAAAACAAACGCTCAAATGGTTTTTACGAGAGATAGACCCGGAAGTCGTTTTAGCGGAAAAAATTCTGATACTGGTGCATCGGCAATTGACATTGTTGTAGGCAGGCAGAGTTTCAAAGCAGAGGGGAAAGAGCAATTAGTTGATCCAAACTTCACTGATGACGCTGCAAGAATCTACATAAGTCAAAAATCGGATGTTGATAAAAACTTTAAAATAAAGGCTGGCAGCGTCGGTCTCGCCACTGGTAAATCCGCCATAGCACTGAAAGCGGATGGCATCAGATTGATAGCGAGAGAAGGAATTAAAATAGTAACGGGTGCGGATCCAAAAAACTCACAGGGTGGCGACGTGAATAGCATATATGGCATAGATATCATAGCAGGAAATCAAGATGGAGAGTTGGAACCAATGGTCAAAGGCAACAAAATCTTGGCCGCCCTAGATCAGATGGGTCAGCACGTTGAGAAACTTAATGCCATCGTGAAGCACGGGTTTGCTGTACAGGCGGAAATGAATGCTGCCGTGAAAGATCACTTCCATTATTCTCCGTGGTACGGAAACCCTTCGCAACCATCTGATGCGTGTCAGGTGAAGGGTGCTACAACTTCGATGGAGCATCTGCAACAAACGCAAAGATCTCTAACTTCTAATAGGCAAAATATAGCATCTTGGAGACAGAATTGTCTTTGTGAGTCGGGAAGAGATTACATCTTGAGTCGATGGAATAAAATAAACTAGGAAAAAAAAGAATAGATGGGACAAATACCTCCAACAAAATATAATTCTATTGCTGAGGCTGCCTTTGCACAAAATGACTGGCGACACAAGAGGGTGAACAGACCCTTCAAGGTGCAAGACCCAGTGGCATATGGCATTGTGGTGCAGTCCAGTAGGTTTATCGAACAACAGATCTATGATTCCAGCGGCAACATTATACAGAGCAACTTTGTTGAAGAAATAACATTTGCAATACGAAGGACACTATATTACTACAACAAGTTAGTTAGCGAGTCAAACATTGAAGCGCTTGTGCCAGTAACTGTGTTGGATAGCGTGGAACTTTCAGCGGCGCCTGCGTCTGGACCCACCCCCGCACCTGTTGGTGCTGGTGGTTCCTCCTTCGGCACCGAAGGAGAAGGGGCGGCCGCGTTTTTTGCAAATACTGAAAACCAAAACTCCGCCTTCGACAACAAATACTATATTTTGATTGACGCCGCTTCTTTTGATGCAATCCCAAGTCTTGGCAGTTATATTCTCACCCCGATGACAAAGAGGACATCCATTGGTGCTCTGGCGGAAGAATACAGAGAATACTTCAGAGTAACTGATCGCACAGATAGGGGTCACCGTGCGAGAATAGCGGAGATACTGAGGACCAACGGTGTTGATGTTCTGTTCGCTCAAAAAGTAGATGTCGCAGAATGGATTTATAGAGTCAATTATGGAGTAGTGGATCCTCCTGGGAAAGATGCAAAATTCAATGCAGGATCAGAGATATATCTTCCCAGAACAGAACCAGATTTTACCAAGGTTATTTCGGGAGGTCAAGAGATTGAACTTACCATAGGGGAAATAAGCAATAATATCGATAAACTCACATCGATGATGGAAACATATAAAAATGAGATTCAGAATTCGCTTTCGGTATATAGGACTCTGAACTGGGACAAGCAGATTGGTTTGTTGAAGGAGTTTTACCCGAGACTCGTAGCACACTTTAGAAGTAACGAATACAGGATTAATGATTTCTTCGCGGATAAGGTTCGCATTGGTATTGATGAAAATTATTTTCTTATTTACGTGGGACTGGCATCTGGCGGGAGCACCGCCTATTTAAACAAAGCACTTCCCGGATTAGCAGTAGAGTCACCGTTTAATGATCCCAGGACGATGAACTTCATTGCAAAATTGGTAGAGATAAGTTTGGAGAACCCTAGCTTTCTAACGTGGGAAGACTTTGTTAGTAGATATGTATTTCCAGAGGCGATAAAAGAAAGCAGAAAGGCAATCGACCAACTTAGCGGACTCAAGCAAAGTCCGATGTCTATTTTGGAACAACTGGCGAGTAGGTTTGATAAGTTTCCCGTCAAGAGCGAGCGCATTCTTGGTGAGGAAAATGATATCTTGGCAACGCCTAAGTTGATGGCGGCAATCGTAGAACAGCAAACGAACGCAGTATCAGACGTTGGCGACGCTGTTATGCAAAACTTGGGATTTGTAGCAGCGAAGATTGAAGACCCATTTGGCGGACAGTGCCCTGCCAAGACGGTGTTTTCCGAAGTCCTTAATAAGATTGATTATAGATCCTTGGCAGCTGCCGCCCTTGAGTGTTTGATGGAGCAAGTGCCTTTTGACTGTGAAGATATAATCCTCACTGTTGCGGGATTGGGGGATAGCACAGACATCACTGTAGCAGGTATTGGTACTGAAACTGTGAGTTATAGTGGTCTTATTGGGATCAACCAAGCATTCAAGAGTAGGATGAAGCAAGAGCATAAAAATTTTGCAGAAGAAGCATTGGCGGTTGCTCAAAGCAAAGATTTCACCCTATATAGTGGATCCGACTTTTACGGTTTCCAGTTTTATGCGCCCCTAGCAGAAGTGAACGCTGAAAAATCAGAAGGAGAAATATATCTCGCCGCATTAGAATATGCCCTAACACTACATGGAATTGACTACGCTTCCATATTTCAGGAAGTCTGCGGACTTTTCTCTAATCCAATTCAGTTGGTGCCAGATTTGTTCTCTGTTCCGACACTGTTTTTTCCAGACAATCTCCCAACAGTAGATATAGATGCGGGATATATGCAATCAATAGAAAAAGCTATGTTCGATGCCATTATTAATATAATCGTGAAAATGGTTCAGGGACTTATAAATACACTGCTAAACAACTGTCTCGAAGCGGCAGAACTAGTAGAAGGCGACCAGAACAACTCAACCAACAATGACGATTTGGCGGCCGCCATAGCAGCAAATGTAGGTGATGATAATTTTGGCGATATTCTCGCTGATCTGGTTAACTCTTTTCCGGGAGCACCACCACTCCCCACTGTTTCGGATTTTACTGGATCGGTGACCCCTATTATCGGAGAACCAATCAGCGCAGGTTTTGATATTGTGGAGCAGAACCTTACATCCAAGATACAGGCGATACAATCTTTTTTTGAAGCACTGAAGAATACATTTTCGACATCAGTGAATAACATGCAACTCATAAGTCTGCTTCAAGGAAATGCTCCCGACAATGTTGTTTCCATTGTTCTTGGTGTTTTACATCCGACTCCACCGCCCGACACACCTCGATTCCCTTATGGTCCAGAAGGTCAGTTTAGTTTAGCGGCAGATATTACGACCCTCGCAGATGTTAGGGAGGTGTTTGAACTAATAGCAAAATATGTCGAGATTCGACCAATAATCGAAGATCTAAATGTTATAGCAGGCAAGGTTGGATGCGCTGACTTAAATGATTTTATTTCACAGCGTGTTCCTTTGTGGTGCGGCGCCACGGAGGGAGATAATATACCAGGGTATGGCGATAGTGTGATCACCGATGGGCAAGACACAATAAGAGATCTTTGGTGCATTGTTATGGGATGCCCCGATCTTCTTCCTCCTTGCTATGACGTTACATGTGTGCCACAAGAAGAGTGTGATGTTGATGCTCAATCCGCACCAAGAAAAGTAGGCGGCGCCGTATCCACGGATCCATACTCTTTCTCACATATGTTAGCACACGTCGTCAAGAACTTCTTCGATCCAGTATATATGGCATATGATACCGCAGTCCTAACAGTGCCAGAACCATACTACAAAGACGTGCAAGAGACGAAAACAGTAGACCGAGTAATGAAAGCAGATGGTACAATTAATCTTGAATTCTTTAATTTTAGCAAGCTGCAATCAGAGAAGGTGGAGTTGCCACTGGGCGACGCAACACAGGCACTCAATGATAGTCTTGGTATAGATCTCTTCGAGACAAGAAAAGCGACGGTTATGGACCCAGAGTTCAAAAGACTTCTTGCAACGGGATATGTTCCAGATCGTGGCGCTCTTGATGGATTTTATGGACCCTACACGACTCCATTACCGACCACCACATATCTGAAAGATAATAATTCGTCGCCGGATGCCCTTGGTCCCGTTACCGTGCAAGAGAATGTAGCACAACTCGCTCCGAATTCTAAATATATCCTTGGCGAAGTCGATGATTCCCTCCAGTTCTTTTCGGGAGAAGTAGCATCAACGGGAGATCCAACTTTCACCTTCTTTCTGAGCGAACCAATAAATAATAATGATCTGGGGCAATTTGAGCAGACAATAATGAGGATTGATTTACTCAAAGATAATAAGTGGCGATTACAAGTTGGGAAGATGTCACTAGAACCAAAGATTGGTCAAATCCCCTTGGCACCAGGTTTCACTCGCGCCACATCGACAGAACCTTTCTTATCAACAGCGAATCAGGCGAACTTTGATGAAGCCATATTTGATACGGAATATTCAGGAGTACATACTTTTCCAGAAAAAGCACGCGAAGTGTTGGAATATATTGCAGATCGCACCGAACCAGTGACAGGAGAAATAACTCAAGTTAAACTACTCGCAGAGTTCATGAGAAACATTTTCAACAATGGACAGAGACAGACCCAAGCGGGTATTATTCCTTTTGCCACTATGCTAAGGCAGCAGGCGATAGATAGTTTCAGCAAGAACGTGATGTTTCCAGACATCACAAAGCAAATGTCTTTTGGCATCGGAAAAGCGTGCGTTGATTCTCCTATGCTTAGGTTTGCCAAAGAAAATAACGCCCCTTATATGGCACTCGTTGATTGGGCGCCAATTCCATCCGAAGAGGAAGCGGAGTGCGGATACGATCCCCATATATTGGCAATAGACACAATGATAAAGAGGGTGATCGAGCAATATGAAGAAGAAATTGAGTGCGCTCCGCCCGAAAATCAGATTAGCACAGACGGGCAAGGGAGAAATGGACTATCGGCGCTAGAGGCCGCCACAATGTCAGGTTTGGTGATGACTACTTTGAGGGCATACGCCCTAGAGCAGTTGTTTCGAGAGATATTTCCAATATCGGCATTTCCATGCAATGATGTTTTGACGCCCATTCAGATTAAGTTTATCGTAGATAGGGTAAAAGAAGAACTTTCTGAGAGCAAAAGTTATTATAATGCATTTCTTGAGCAAGTGGAAAGAGTGTTCGCCGATAGGATGAAAGACTTTAGTGCTTTTGGTACCATACCAGATGTCGTCGCCGCCGGAAAAGAGATTGGGATTGAGTGGGTATATGCTGATTGTGCAATTCGAGAATATGAAGCGAACACTATCCACGAAGAACCATTTGTGACAACTCCATCAGGGGAGAAGATTCTCTATAGCGACATAACAGCAAACGCAATACAAGAACAACTGTCAAACCTTCCTTTGCCAGACAACCTTCCTGCTGGCGCAAGCGCCCCAGCGTCTGATTTGTTCAACCCAAGATCTTCGGTTTCCGACGCCGGCACTGATCTTGGATCAGCCGGCACACCATCCGGCACACCATCCAGCGGACTTGGTTTTGGAACTGACGACAGACCTTTGGTTTCCGACGCCGGCACTGATCTTGGATCAGCCGGCACACCATCCGGCACACCATCCAGCGGACTTGGTTTTGGAACTGACGACAGACCTTTGGTTTCCGACGCCGGCACTGATCTTGGATCAGCAGGGCGCACCTCCGCGACATCAACCTCCAGAACTTCGACCCCCACATCAAGACCACCAAAGTGGGAAACTTGCACCATAAGAGGGGCAGTTCGCGGCACAACGATACAGGGATATCGAGCATATGGTTCAGATGATCCTTGCATTCCGGGACCAATCCCATCCGACACCGCCAAGGCGCCAGCAGACGATACACCATCAGTGGCCACCATTGAGGCATCTCTTGACCCTGAATTGGAGGCCTCCCTGCATATCCATTCTTGCGAAATTACTCCGAGAGATCTTCAATCTGGCACACCTGCCATAAATGGGTATCGTGTTGATGACGGGCCGTGTATATATAACACTTATGAAGATGCGAGAGATGCTTATGATGCGTCACAGACTTCCGCCACAGGCACCACCCTGCCCGCGAAATTTGAGATTGTAGACGCCAGTTCTCTTATTCCCATAACCGAAGAGCCACCCCCAGTATGGGAAGCACCCCCTAAGAATGTTTCGCTCGCAAGCGATGCACCAGTTCCGCCATCTCCGTGCACGGACATTAATCCGCCACCAATTGCTATTCCAACAACTCCGCTGGAAGAGATACTGGATTGCCGCATCGGGTTTCTTATCGAAGAGCAACTATACTCGTTGTTGGAGAAGTTTCAGGATCTCGTTACTGTGGAGGGCGAGTCATCATTCTCACAAAAGTTCCTAGAAGAAGGATTGCCTCTGCTAGACGTTTACCGGCCAGGGTTTGATCAAGATAAGGCACGATCAAGATTTTTTGGCGTAAGTAGTCCCAAAAACATAATTCAGGAAAAGATTGATTCTCAATATGCGGAGTACGAGAGAATATACGACATTTGGCATACGGCGAATGGCAATCTCGCGGCCGCCGCTGGATTGGCACAAATTGCCTTCGCGACGATATACCCAGTCGGCGCGTTTTTTACCGGACTCGTAGTTCAACTGTCCAGTGGCAAAGTGAATATTCCGGTCGGAAAACGGATATCCCAGTCCGAAATAGACGAGGGCGAAGCATTCGAAGATAGTGCCGAGGTGTTCTATACCTCTGTCTCTACCAATGTTACATATATATATACGAACACGAAACCCGGACCTGCCCTCAAAAAATGGACCACCGATGCGGCCGCATTCTTTTCTGGATTCAGCGACAATGTGCCGGAAAATATATATTTTAAGTGGAACTCGGGAGATGATGTCCCCAGACTCGGAACTCATGGTTCAGCGAATGGGCCACAGGATCCTCGATATGACAGTGATGGAAATAGGCGCAATCCCAAAGACATTCGTGCTGCCAAATTCGACGATACATTGCCTGTTCCCGACATACCAAACCCATTGGCACGAGTTGACGTTGAGACAGACTTTGAAACATTTTTTAGAAACATCCTCCCTGGAACTCACGCCGACGCCTGGCTCGTGCCATTTCCGAAACTTAGGGATGTGATTGATTTGACGGGCATAAAGGATAGCGCCATCGGCACAGAGAAGCAAACTATTCGTTTGAGCGACGGAACCGACGGCGCACCAGCACGAGGGCAAGTCATATTAGAGAGATATGTGAAGACAAAGCAAAATAACCTATTTGGCCGCCCACCAGACAATTTCTCAGGAGAAAGATTCAAAGAAGTATCTCTTGGCGGACCAGTAAACTTAATAATTCCTGGCGGTACGCCTAGTGCAACGCAAGTCCTGAGTCCAAAAGAAGTGGTCAACACTTCGAAACGCGATTGTGTTGATCGTGATGACTCCTCCCATCTCCCGGAGCTGATTGGATTAGCACCCAGTGCCACCATCGGCGGGGAGATAAACATAGCAACAGAACAGGTTTGGAGCTTAGACGAGTTTCAGGAGTATCTTGAGTCGCCCGCCGTACTTCCAGAAAATCTAGGTGGCGAGGTTTTTGATGAGGTATCTTTCGGGTTGAGGATGGTATATGTGGCGCCACCCCCACCACCAGTGGAAGCAGAACAAGAACTGGTGGAAATACCCCAAGAACAAGAGGCGCCGAGCATCTTCGGCCCAAGCAGAACTCAATACGATCCGATTCCAAACTATAAATCAGTTCTGACCTATGGCGGAAATAATGCGATAGAGGCAGGACACAGAAAGATACCCATCGCCATTGAAGATGATGAACTTAGTCCAAGTTTGATACCCAGCACACAGGAATTTACATATGATCCGACTGTAGTGCTTAGTGAACGTACATATTTTGAATATGAGGCATTCAGAATCACGGAAGTCTCTGCCGACATATATCTGAGTCCAGGAGGCGAGAGCGGCCGCGGGGTGAGTGAAAAACCGGTGGTGCTTACTGATGATGAAATCGGATCCTACTTTGGGGAGGACCAGTGGGTAGAGAGATATCTGCACCTATTCCCTCTCCTGTCCACCACGTGGCGCATCGCCGGATCTGCTGGCATCCCCAAGGCAGACTTACTAGATGCGATTCTGAAATCCTTCTCACCCAATAACCCGAGCAAAAATATACAAGAGGTATATCGAGATCACTACCTAGAAGATCTAATCAGGAAGATGAAAAACTCATCAATATATTCATATCTTTTCAAGTATTGTATACCAGGAGATACGATGCTAACATTCGTGTCAATCTATGCGAATATGATAAACGAACTTCCAGAAGAATTCTTTGATGGCACAAAGTTTCAACTAAAGAGTCTGTTTGAAGTCGTGTCAAACGGCGGCGATTACACCTTCGAGACAACGGAAGAGAAAAAGAGAGGTGGCAACAGAGGAGAGTTCGCCCGCGCCATGGCAAATTACGGAACAGAAGGAAACGCGAGAAATCCAGGATTGTTTGACTTGGCAGTGAAAACTCCGAAGCAAATCTTTAAAGGGTTGGCAGAATTTATGGATCCTGTTATAAAACCGGCATCCACAATCGTCAAGGCAGGACACGCTGGAAAACTTCTTCCACAAACAATGAAGATCCTAAATCCAGATGGTTCGCCTGGCGGGGTGAACGACAAGAACTTCTTTGTAACAGATGTTATTGTTCCTCCTGGCGCAGTACCGCCCCCGGTGGGAGACTTCAATGGTGAATTTCCAACTGTAATACGCAAAAGTGAACAGTCGCTCCCACTACCGGGCCTGGCCGCCGATGCACCAGAACCGCTCGACAATAACGAGATGGTCACATTCAGGTTGAGAGACAGAATAACAAAAGGTTCAGACACAGGAAATTCTCTTTTTGACAGATATCTACAGAAGGTGTTCTTTAGACTTTATAACCCTGCCAGTCAAGAACTTTATAACGCCTACTCCGCCAATGAAGAACCAAACATCAACGACAGACAAAAATGGCATCAAGATTTTATTGTATCCTTGGTGAACCGAAATGTAAGAAAAATGGCAATCACTCTATTCGACGCATATGAGGCGGACCTAGAGGAGGTAAGATTGGGAATATTTAAGGAGTTGCTAAATGAACATAACATCGATCTAGGTGATCCTCTGGATCCGCAGAATAATGTTCTTCCAAACTTTTCACCAGCGACATTCAAGAGATTGAGAGAAAACACAGACCTAGACAAATGTAATGCTAGGGGCATAATATTGTCGATACTCAAGGGAGAGCGAGTTGTAAATGCGGATAACTTCACAGCAGAAGGAAGATACAATCTCGCCACAGGGGATCTGCTCGTAGTTAACCCCGAGACACAGAAAGTGGAGACAATCTCTGTGGCGAACGGCGGCGGAAAGGTGATTGATTGGATTATCTGGGGAAATGTACGCGGATCGATTCGGATACCAAACCCACCAAAACCAGAACCCGTATTTCCAGGATATCCGCTTCCGTTGCCCGTGACACCAATCGCGATGTCTGCACTACCATCTGATGTGGTACCATATAGTCCGTCACCACCGCATAGTCCAATCGGGTGGGCGTACCATGCAATCGTAGCAGCAGACAATCTACAGAACATTGATTTAGAACTCAAAGCAGTACAAAGAGAGGAAGAAGGTCTTCAAAACAAGAAAAAGCTCCACGAAAAACTATGTATAGACATGGAGCGTATTTCTGCCGAAGAGAAGAAGCGACGCGGATTGGAGTAATAAACAATGTCAGGATTTTCGCCATCACTACCACTAAGAAAAGATCCGATGTATGCGGGGTTTGCATTAAACGCTACAATGCTTGATGTTGTAAAGCAAAATTTCAAGAATCTCGTGCTGACCGCACCCGGAGAGAGAATGATGATTCCTGATTTCGGTGTAGGAATGAGGAATTATTTGTTTGAAATGAATGATCCGATCACGCATTCGGCAATCAGAAGCAAACTCTCTTCGCAGGTTGAGAAGTATATGCCGTTTATAGCAATACTAAGTGTTGATTTTAATGATAATGCTGCTGCGCTGGGAGACATTAGCAATAGTTCGCAAATAGTTATAACATATCAGATTTCACCTCTCAATTTGAGCGACACACTATTGGTAGAGATCTAAAAGGGGAGAAATTTTGAGATGCCTTCAGGTAAGAAAGTAGCGATTAATTACACAAATAGAGATTTCAATTCGATAAAGAATGATCTGGTTAACTACGCCAGAAAATACTATCCAGATACATACAAAGATTTTTCGGAGGCGGGATTCGGATCCCTAATGATGGATACTGTTGCTTATGTGGGAGACATGCTATCCTTTTATGCTGATTATCAGGCGAATGAAAGTTTTTTAGAGACAGCGATTGAGTATGATAATGTTGTAAAGCACGCCCGCCAATTGGGGTATAAACTAAACAAGAGCCCGTCATCCTATGGCACTGTGTCGCTTTATATTATAGTTCCCGCTACTGCCGCTGGAACACCAAATAACGCATATAAGCCAGTTATTCAGCGAGGGACAACTTTTTCTTCAGAGAATAACACACAATTTATGTTGACAGAGGATATTGATTTCTCTGACGCCAAAAACAATGTCGTCGTCGCCAGCGTAGATAGTACCACAGGACTTCCCCTCTCATACGCCATACAGTCTTATGGGCAGGTTGTTTCTGGAAGGACAGTCGAAGAAACCATATCAGTCGGGAACTACGAGAGGTTCTTAAGGTTGCGATTAGGTGGTTCGGATATTGCGGAAGTAATATCAGTAGAAGATTCCGAAGGCAATGAGTATTTTGAAGTAGAAAATCTTTCCCAGAATGTAATCTATAGAGCAATAACTAATGCGAATTCAGAAGACAGAGAAGATACTCCGTCGCTAATAAAACCACGATATGTTTCGCGAAGATTTGTTGTAGAAAAATCTAGAAACATCACAACATTACAGTTCGGCACCGGAGATGAGAGTTCTGACAAAAGCAGCGCAATTTCCGAGCCAAGCACTGTGGTGATGTTTGCTTATGGAAAAGATTACGTTACAGATACAGCAATTGATCCCACTAGGTTAGTTGATTCTAATAAGTTCGGCGTAGCGCCATCCAACACAACTCTCCGCATTCGCTTTCGGGTGAATAGCAGTCTCGGAAACAACCTTTCTGCTGGCGCGCTAAATTCTGTTCGCACTGTTAAATTTTCTTTTGAGAACGAGAACGATCTTTCGCCGTCGCTCGCACGTGACGTAATCGGTTCTCTAGAAGCCAATAATGATTCGCCCATTGTCGGCAGTGTCGCGCTGCCGACATCCCAAGAATTGAAGATAAGAAGTCAAGGAATGTTTGCGACCCAGCATCGGGCAGTTACGAGAGAAGACTATATGAACATGGTTTACGCAATGCCAGATCGTTTTGGGATGGTAAAGCGAGTTAATGTCATTCAAGACAACAGATCCTTCAAGAGAAACTTGAATTTGTATATCGTCTCCGAGGACAACGCCGGCAAACTTGTTCAGTCAAATCAATCTCTAAAGAGTAATTTGAAAACATGGTTGAATAAAAATAAGATGATATCAGACTCTATTGATATATTGGATGCAAAGATAGTCAATTTCGGCATTCAGTTTGAGGCGATTGGGGAAGTCAATCAAGATAACATTGACTTACTATCTGATGCCGTAACAGCACTAGGAAATAAGTTTGATAAGTATTATGATATATCCGAGAACATTTATATATCCGATATTTATTCTACCCTAAAGAATGTCGAGGGCATACTCGACGTAGTGAGTGCTAGGGCATTTTTGAAGGTTGGAGGAAACTATTCTGATGTCTTTTATGATTTCGAAGAAAATTTATCTGCCGATGGTCGCATGATTAACATACCAAACAATGTTGTCGTGGAATTGAAATTCCCAAACATTGACATCAAGGGAGTTATTAGATAATGGCGATTAAGAGATATATTGCTGACGCAGACAACTCGATAACAGATGCATACAAATCAAACCTGATAGATTCGGGCAGTCTTGCGAATATGGGCGAGTCTGATGTTTTGGAGGTATTCTCTATATTCGGACAAGCGAACTCCTCTTCTTTGGAACTGACGCGCATCCTAACAAAATTTCCAGTATCCACTATCGTATCTGATAGGGCGGCAGGAACGATCCCTGCAAGTGGCAGCACTAACTTTATTCTTAAACTAACGAATGCTGTTCATGGAAAAACTCTTCCTACGAAATTTAATTTAACTATACAACCTATTTCTCAATCATGGGAAGAGGGGTTCGGGTTGGATATGGAAGACTATAGTGATCTTGGCGCGTCAAACTGGATATCCGCGTCTACTGGTGTTCCCTGGACATCCCCAGGCGGCGACTATCTTACCTCTAGCAACTATAATGCTTATTTTGAAAATGGCACTGAGGATTTGGAGGTTGACATAACGAGTTTGGTAGAGCAATGGGTTGACGGAGCGATAACAAATTACGGTGTAGGAATTCACCTCACTGCCAGCGAAGAAAATGCCGCCCGAAGTTATTATACCAAAAAGTTCTTCGCTCGTGGCAGCGAATTCTTTTTCAAAAGACCTTACATCGAGGCGCGATGGAACTCGGCCATCACAGATGACAGGAACGATTTCATCATAAGCAGCTCGCTGCTCCCAGCAGAGGATAATCTAAATACTCTTTATTTTTACAACAAGTTCCGTGGCAGGTTTGTTAATGTGCCTGCTGTTGGCACTGGCAGCATTTATGTGAGTATGTATTCGGGCACCACCGCTCCGGTTGGGTCGCGACTTCCTCTACAGGGTGGCGTATATGTGGTAACAGGTGGGTATGTATCTACCGGCGTTTATTCTGCATCGGTGGCAGTTGACACACCAGTCAAATACTTGTTTGATGTGTGGCACAATGATTCTGGGTCAACTCCAACTGAATATTTTTCTGGTAGCACAATCAACACAACAACGTATAATGCTGCCGACGATGACGATCAAATCGAATATGTTATAAACATAACCAATTTGAAACCATCATACTCAACAAAAGAGAAGGTGCAGTTTAGAATGTATGCGAGAACGAAGGATTGGATGCCCACAGTTTACACTATAGCTTCTTCTGAGATAGAGAACACCACCATAAACAATATGTATTATAAACTTTATAGGACTGCTGATAATTTTGAGGTGATACCATATGGCACAGGAAGCATGAAGCAAACTAAATTATCCTACGATAACAAAGGGAATCATTTCAATTTTGATATGTCGCTTTTGCAAGAAGATTATGAATATGCTTTTAAGTTCCTCATCGAAGAGTACGGAGAGTTTATAGAGCAAGAAGAAGAGTTTAAGTTTAGAGTTAAATAAAAATGGGCATAAAAGATTTATTTAGTAAAGATAAGAATACAAGCATAGTATCTCTTACAAACAAGGAAGATCTCTCAAAAGATATTGAGTCTCCCGAGTATTACTCATCTCAAATCCAAGAAAAGCAGAGATTTGAACCCCTTGTTGATTACTCCTTCCCAGAAAACTTTGCCAAGTTCGGTTCTGCTAACAAATACTATACCGATGCTATAACTGGCATCTACACATCTTATCCGTTTGACGGATCGCAGAACGACAAGATACAGTGGTCGCTCACTGCATCTGGCATTGATAGATACATCTTCGAGAGTGAATATCCGAGAACAAATGGGTATGTGAACCTGGGGTATTCGTATGGCGCCCTAGTCTCTGGCCCTGCTGATGGATACTCTCTCTATGGAAGCGATGAATATATATTTGTAAAGGGCGGACCAAATCCAGATCCAAATGGCGGCACCCTTTCGAGCATTTTCGCCAATTCTAGTTCGAACTTTTATGATCCCTCCAATAATAGAGACTCAAACCTAGAGTTGGATGGCGACACTGGCGTCTGTGTTGAGTTTTGGTTAAAGAAAGACGGATTTGCTCTCCAGTCATCAAAACAATCTATCTTTGATTTATGGAATAGCGCAAGTTTTGGCACCGACGGATATGGTCGATTTAGGGTGGAGGCGAGAAGCACAGACACCACAAAGATGTATTTGGAGATAATGTCAGGATCATCTGGTTCTCTGGAGATAGAGATAGGAGACTCTTTAACGATATCTGACGGTTCGTGGCACCATTACGCCATATCATCTCAAAACAGTGGAAGCAGTCTTGTTACTAAATTATATCTTGATGGCGATCTTAACCAGACTGTTGTCTCCGGGACTTCGATAGGCGCAGTTACGGGTCCAATGCTTGGATATGTCGGGTCGCTTGGGACAGATGTGTCGGGCGCCCACGGCGCTCTTGGGTGGGGCAAGTTGTCTGGATCTGTCGATGAGATGCGAATCTGGAAAACATCAAGAACAGATAAAGACATAGGAAGATATTGGTTTACTCAATATGGAGGCGGAACAAACACCGACGACGCAAACACAGATTTAGGTGTCTATTACAAATTCAACGAAGGTATCACCCAAGTAGCGTCAGCGGACTCTAAGGTGTTGGATTATTCCGGCCGCTTTTCTGATGGAGATTGGGTCGGATACACTTCCGGCGCAAGAAATACAGGATCTGCAATTGTGGATGCCGAAGCGGCAGATGCAGAATTCAAAGATCCAATCATTTATTCTTTCCACCCCGCCGTCGCGTCGCTTTTGTCCACCAAACAGGCCGAAGGGACAGAATATGACTACAATAACGCTGCTAGCATCTACTATAGCATTCCATCTTGGATTACTGAGGATGACGAGACACAAGGCAATCTATCAAATTTAACGCAGATAATTTCTAGTTTCTTTGATTCCTTGTATCTCAAAATACAGGAACTCCCAAGCGTTAGAGATATTCAATATGTCTCTTCTTCCCAAAAACCTTACCCATTTACGAAGGCAGGAATAGAGTCTCTCGGGTTCACAGCACCGGAACTATTTGTAGAAGCGAGCGTGCTTGAGACGATATCATCAAGGAACGAAACAGAAGCGTTCGATGACAAAATTTACGACATAAAGAATGTAATATATCAAAATATATACAACAACCTTGTTTATATCTACAAAACAAAGGGAACTATAAAATCATTTAGAAATCTTCTTAGATGCTATGGTATCGACGAAGAGTTGGTCAGGGTAAATCTTTATGTTGACGGCGCTACATACGAACTAGAAGATAGTTATAAACTCCACGGATTAGACAAGAAATTCGTTAACTTCGCAGAGACCGATAGGTTTAATGGCACTGTTTATCAGACATCTTCTGCAACAATATCTAATTCCGTTTCCTACATTACCGCTTCAGACTTTGATCACCCAATCACAGTAGAGGCAGAGGTTGTCTTTCCGAGAAAGCACACCAAGGACTCTCCTCTATATTTTGAGACTCCTTTTGTTTCCTCTTCTCTCTTCGGGGTACACACAGCCAAAGATGATGGCGGAGATTATACTTGGGAAACCGGCGACGCAGCAAACTTTCAGATATATGCCGTCAGGGACTCAATCGAGTCTACAAACGCCAAATTCGTCTTGAAGAGCATGTCTGAGGATGGACCATTTCCGACCCTAGAGACGAGCGTATATAAGAGCGTATATGACAACAATAACTGGAACTTCGCCGTTAGACTAAGGCAAGAATATGAAATCCTCGATACCGGATCCATGTCTATTGCTGCTAGTGATAACCCATATACTTTAGAATTTTACGGAGTAGAGACAGAGGGAGACTTCATAAGGAATGAGTTTTCGCTAACATCATCACTAGCATATGCTTCAGGATCTAATTTCATCAAGAATAACAAGAGACTCTATGCGGGATCCCACTATACAAACTTCACAGGCAGCAATCTAGAGAAAGCAGACACAAAGATAACCTCAAACAGAGTGTGGCTGAGTTATCTCGATGACGAAGTAATGCGAGTTCATGCTCGTGATGCAACCAACTACGGAACGAAGCACCCCTTCGAGAACACCTACGCCCTATATAACGAAATAGGCGTCGAGATACCAGAAATTGATACCCTCGCTCTCCACTGGGGATATGACACCCTATCTTCTTCTGGCGGCGGATCTGGTCCCGGATACACAGCAGGATTCTTTACTGATGATTTGTCTTCTGGGTCCACTGATCCCGCCGTTACTTATGGATCTCTTGATGGATCGCTAAAGAAAGAACACCCAGGAAGAGGAAACTTTTTCCTAGCAAACGATACTAGTGTTATCCAAAAAGAATACCTTTCCAATGCCAAACTACAAGGTCCAGAATCGATGCAATCGGATGATCTTGTGCAAATCATAAACGAACAAGATGATCAATTATTCACTAGAGATTCTCGACCACTTAGTTTTAGATATGCTATCGAAAAAGGAATGCAACAGGTAATTTCTGACGAGATGATAGATGTGTTTGGGTCCATAATTGATTTTAATAATCTTATAGGCGAACCAGTAAATCGGTATCGCCAAGACTACAAAGATTTAGGAAAACTAAGGCAGATATTCTTTAGCAGGATACAGAATACACCGAACCTTATTAAGTATGTTGATTTCTACAAGTGGATTGATGGCGCCATTACATCGATGGTAGAGCAATTGATACCGGCGTCTGCTAACTTTTCGCCAGATATGTCAACTGTCGTTGAGAGTCACATACTTGAGAGAAATAAGTATTATAGTAAATTCCCAACGATAGAATTTAAGGGAACAACACCGGAAGCAGTTGCCATCGGTCAGGGGTTGGCACAATACCCAATCCCAGCTGGGCAACCGGGGGCACCATCGTCTCCGGTGCCAGAAGGCGAAAGATGTTATTGGTGGCAAAATAGGGCATCTGGAGAGGGTGATTTTATACCCGCTTCTGTCTTTGCCAATCGAGAGCAAATAGTTGCCGTGGCGCATAGCGCTTGGCAGAGGCAATATAACAGCGTCGTAGAACTCAAGGTTGATGGGTTAATAAACACCGATGAAGATGCGAACAACATCGGAGCATTGAAATTCGCAATCAGATTTGGATCAGACGGATTTATTTCTATATCTGCGGATCAATTCCAGGAGGGATGTGAAGATGGGTAAGGCAGGTTTCAAATCAAAGTCTGCGAAAGCTAATAGACCTTCTAGGTTAAGGTTCGGATCCACGATAGTTCCAAGTGAGGCACCCCCCGCCGAAGATTGTATTGGCACATGTATCTTAGCAGAAGACGGAAACAAAATAGCAACAGAAGCAGACGATGAATTAATTACAGAGTCCTAATTATTAAAGGGAATATGGAGATATAAATGGCAGAAGTAAAAATATCAGCATTACCA
>Ga0233413_10000376_pt1 | contig 21582 bp, 18 predicted proteins | sample Na_anoxic_6_MG_FD_189019 | JGI IMG/M metagenome (GOLD analysis project Ga0233413, IMG submission 189019) | Seawater microbial communities from Saanich Inlet, British Columbia, Canada - Na_anoxic_6_MG | ecosystem: Environmental > Aquatic > Marine > Inlet | place: Canada: British Columbia...
GGAAGTGGCACTTAGAATTCACGATGATCCTGCAGATTCGATCAGAATGATTGGTGAGAAGGTGCTTCCAGCATTACGATAAAAAACAGGTTGATTGTGCAGGTTAAATATTTTCAGGCATTTCAGCCAAAATAGTCCCGTGCTGCCTGTGCAAAAACCTGCATATCTTCAACCTTCCCCATACTGACACGCGCCCACGTGGGATAGGGTGCGTAACTCATGCCGGTCAGAATGCCGGCTTGACGCATCGCGCCCATAAACTTACGCGATGAACCACCGGTATCGAAATAAATAAAATTACCGCGACTGGGTACAAATGGTCGATTGAGTTCCTTGAGGACTTTGCTGGTAATCGCCAAGCACTCATGTATGTGCAGGCGGCTTTGGGCTAAAAACTCTGTATCTTGCAGGCTTGCTGTCGCTGCTAAAACACCTGGGTAGCTCATCAGTGTCACACGTAGTTTCTCAAACTGTTCAATTATCTCGGGTGGTGCAATCGCGTAACCAACACGCAGGCCGGCCATGCCGTGTAACTTGGAAAATGTTCGCGTTACGATCACTGGTTTTCCAGCAAGTACGCTGGTGACCGCTGTGTGTTCGGCTATGTCATCCCAGAGATCCAGATAGGCTTCATCTACAAGTACCGGTGTGTGCGGTGTAACCGTATCGATGAAAGCTTTCAGTTTGTCGCCTGTAATCATTGTGCCGGTTGGGTTATTGGGATTGCACACATACACGAGCCGGGTATCTGCGTGAATTGCGCCCGCCATTGCATCGAGGTCGTGACTCTTTTTCTGATCCAGAGGTATCTCATCGACAAGGCAGCCAATATTTTTGGCATAGGCCGGCAGGAAATTGAATGTTGGCGTGGCGGCCACGATACGTCCACCGCTACGGGCGAACACTGCTACAGCTACGCGCAATGCTTCACTGGAACCTGCGCAAACCATCACATGATCGGCCGGTACGCCTTCGTGGGCAGCGATTAGTTTTTTCAATGTTGCCGTTTCGCGCATGGCATATTTCCAGCCGTCAGCGACTGCCAGTTGTGCGGCTGCGCGAGCAGCCGGAGACGGCCCGTAAGGATTCTCATTTGCGATCAGTCGCAGCATGCCAGGTGGAGGTGTGCTCGGGGCGGCCAGAATATTCAGGCTGGTGGCGCTGAGCAGGCTTCCGGTAGCCATGATCATGGATCTACGGGAAATTTTCTGTTTCATACTGATACTTCCTTAACGATAACCATTCACATCTGCACCATGATGTTAGTAAAGCATTAAGCTGGAATATTTCTAGTGTTAGCATAAACTATCATGGATTCACTGGAGGATATATTGATGGCTTCATTATTTAGACTCGTTATTGTACTGGCCTCATTGACCATTGCTTGTGCATCAGCTCAGGCAGCCAAACCGGAATTCAAGCGAGCAGACCCGCGTGAGTTGCCGTCCTACGTAATTCCCAATATTCCGGTTGCCGCAGAAGCTTACTGGGCGCCCGATTCCCGGCATCTGATCGCCCAAACCCATGATGCGGATGCGATTCCATCGAATCGCGGCGGTGAGGGGAATCTGACTTATATCTTTACTGATGATGGTGAGGACATCTGGCGAGTTAATGACCGTGGTCAGGATGCCTGCTCCTATTTCTTCCCCGATCAAAAACGAGTCGTGTGGACATCAACACGCGATAACATGGATATGCCGGTCGGAGACTGGACAGATCCTGATAATTATCCGCCGGGTGGAGAATTGTATTCATCAGATCTCGACGGAAAAAATATTCAGCGATTGACCAACAATAAATACTACGAAGCCGAAGTTTCTGTTTCACCCAACGGTGAGTGGATCACTTTTGGCCGCCAGATTGACGGCAATATGGATATCTGGGTCATGCGTTCTGATGGCACTGATGAAGTTCGAGTGACCAACACGGGTGACTGGCATGAAGGTGCACCGTTTTTCATGCAGGACAACGAACACATCATTTTTCGGGCATGGCGCGATGAGGATTTTGGTACGATAAAGCCGACGCCGATGACTATTTTTACGATCAAGAAGGATGGCACTAACTGGCGGCGCCATACGTTTGACCGTGGTATGAACTGGCATCCTCACCCTGCACCTGACGGTCGGCACTACGTCTATGTGAAGGCTATGGAGCACAACTGGGAGATCTTCATGGGAGATCTGGCGACAGGTGAACAAAAGCGCCTGACCTACAGTGACACCATTAATATTCTTGCCACTGTTTCACCGGATGGTACAAAAATGAATTGGGGTCGTGCTACCGGCAAGGGATTTGCCACCATACGCACGCATATCATGGATGTTTCTTCGTTAGATATTGGGCCGGAAAAGAGGGTGGCTTACGATCCTGAGTGGGGAGAATTAATGCCCACTGACTAAGTTGCAGGGCTGGCATCCTGCCATTATTCGCAGCAGGTGCCGCCAAGCGATATGCGGCATTAAGTATCCGGGCTAGAAGCCCGGTGCAGAATGGCAACTGCCGCAAACATAGCCGGTGGGGTTTACGTACATCTGCAATTCGAGTGCTGCTGTCTCGGCAGCCATATCTGTTGCCTGCACCGTGAAGTATGACAAGCCAGAAGTAGTTGGTTTACCGCTGATGACGCCGTCCGCACTCAGTGTCATTCCTGGCGGCAATGAACCGTCTATGATCGCCCATGTTAATGGAGGCTGCCCGTTTGCAGCTGTCAGAGTTTGCGGTGAATACGTTGAATTTTGGTATGCAGCGGGTAGCACGACAGGGTCAATAACCAGTGGAACGACTGGTTGAATCGCCGTAAGTTGCCATGCCAGCCCGTAATCCCATTCAAATGAGCTTTGGCCTGCACCTGGTTTAACCTTTAGCGCATAGTTTTTGCCGCCATCGAGAAGCTGCCATAGATTCTCGGTATTTTGATTCGTGCTTTCTGAACTGCCGACCAGCACCCAATTAGCAAAATCGGTGACATCAAATAACCGTAGATTAAGATCATACAGTGTTGCGGTTCCGTTGAATTTGTTGCTTGATCCGCCATCAACCGCAAGATTCCACACCAATGAAGCGGTTAGTTGAGCAGGGCCGGTGGTCGGTGAAAAATAATAGGTTGCGGCTGTATTACTGCCGTTAGCTCCACCGAATGCGGGATCGTAATCAAACCCGGTTGATCCGATCAGCCCGGAGCCACTAGCCTGATCTTCGATGCTGTTTTGTTCACTCGCAGCAATGACATGATAGCTGTTGTAGATATTCAGTTGTCCGGCGCCATAACGGCGGTCTAACCCATTGTTAGTCTGATCGACTGCGTTGGTTCGATAGTCGATTATATCGATGCTGCTTGTATTGCTGGTTTCACGATCAGCGCCAGCCATTAATGCTGCCTTGATGATCTCGGTACGTTCTGCATTGTAAATTGTATTTCCAACGCGATTGGTTGTGGAAGTGACCAGTGGGTCTGTCGACCAGGATGGATTATTATGCGCGGCACTGATTAATAATACCGCTGCGGATGCAATTCTTGGTGTTGCATTACTGCTTGCACTGGCGGGTGCAACTATATCTGGCTTAGTTCGCCCAGAGGTATAAATTCCACCGACGTTGGCTGAGTTCCTGATATCTGCAAAGGGGGTTGGGTCGACTGCGATGACGTTATACGCACTGCTCAACAGCTTCCGGGATGGCGCTCCGGTGGCTTGAATCATCTCGTCTCTTTCAATAACCCAATCTGTCCGAGTCAGGGTATCGAGATCAAATGTCCCTGCACTGCCACCCCAGCTGTGATTGCCGATGCGGTCCGCAGATGAGAGCGGTTGCGGTGGTTGTCCGGCCCCCCCCGGTGTCGATGCGAAGAAATCCACTGGTAATCCAGTGATTCACATCATAAGAAGCAATTGTGGTGATGCCCGGTGAGGTTGAAATGGTATTGCCATAAAAGAGTTTGCCAACAGTAGTTGCATGTCCCGAGTGAACCTCGGTCCCATTTCCGCTGACGTCTGTGATGGTTTTATCGGTAAACTCTTCGTTGGTCGGGTTTGGCATCCATGTCTCGATTCCATCTACAGTAACGGCACCTTCGACATGGCTCACCGAAATTCCAGTGCCATCAGGTAGACCCAAGCCTAATTCAGATTCCAGCGCCGTGTAGCCGACATCATCTTTGTAATCTGCTTGTGCGGGTAAAGCGCTAAGCAGAAACAATGCAATGATGAAAGTGGTTGCTCTCAGTCGGCTACTGGATTGGTCTGTGAATGGAGTAGTTCTGAATTTATAGTTCTTGTGCAGTGTACTCATATATAATCAATTTGCCTGATTAATGCTGTATTTTCAATGCAGGAGCAGGGTATTACGTTAACTCAACTCGATCTTTGTATTTATCTTCAATGTATACACACGTGCGGTAAGCAAGTCTGTATAAATGATTTATTGAAGTTTCAGGGTTAATTCATTGTAATGAAATATATTATCGGATTGATAAAAACTGACCCAATTACTGATCATGGAAGTGCATGCAAATAATGAACTAAATATGCAATGATCAGTGGCAGTGATGTTTTATTCGTCGGCATTGGGTTATTCATGGATGTGACCACTTGGTGGCGCTCTAATTTGCAGATTCAGGTCTATTTGCCAGACAGCTTATATATAGACTATTTGGGTGAGGCCGCTGCAGAGGGTATATCCGGCTGTGGGCCAAGGCTGATGCGACTGCATCGTAACAGCAGGGTAACTTGGGGCGCCGGCTCTGATGCTGGTAAGCTGGGTCTCTACGTAGGGGTGAATATATGTCAGCAATTATCACCGGCTGGGGACACTGCGTACCGCCTGCCGTTCTGACCAATCATGATTTGCAGCAGGTCATGGATACCAACAATGAGTGGATTGTCGAGCGCACCGGAATTCATGAGCGCCATGTTTCACATGTTGGCAGTGATGAGTTAGGCCGTGTTGCGGCGCAGCGTGCATTGGCTGCTGCAGGTCGTGCGGCTGAAGATGTCGATACAATCATTTTTGCCAGCGTCAGTCCTGAACTGCTGGTCCCCAGTACTGCATCATTGGTACAAAAGCATCTCGGTATCGAAGATGCGGCTGCAATGGATCTTAATGTCGGCTGCAGCGGTTTTATCTACGGGCTTGCAATCGCCAATGGGCTGATCGATACCGGCGTGAGTCGTTGCGTGTTGTTGATCGCATCAGAACGGTTGACCTGGTATCTGGACTGGACAAGACGTGACACGGCGGTGTTATTTGGTGATGGTGCCGGTGCGGTTATTCTGGAGGCGGGTGCAGCAGAGGAAGGAATACTTTGTTCTGAGTTAGGTAATGATGCGGCAGCTGCAGAAGCATTGATGATACCGAATTTTGGTACGGTTATGGATCGTGTAAATCACGACATGCTTGATTTGCAATTTATGTTTGATGGCCGTGAAATATTTCGCCGGGCGGTGAGGGGGATGACTCGGTCGGGGCTGTCGGTGCTGGAAAAAACTGGCTATGGCATTGATGATGTGAAGTTGATGATTCCACATCAGGCCAACCAGCGCATCATTGATGCGGTGGGGCACAAGTTAGGAATTGCATCTGACAATGTTTATGTGAATGTTAATCGCTTCGGTAATACATCTGCGGCTTCTATTCCGATTGCTTTGTCGGAAGTGATGGAAAAGGGCTTGATTGCATCCGGTGATCTGGTGTTATTCACTGCATTCGGTGCGGGTCTAAGTCGTGGCGCAGCTGTGATGCGCTGGGGGCCGCGGACCACAGCGCTAGGGACGTCAGATGCAGAACTGCCGCCTTGTGATGAGTCCGGGCTTGATCTGATTCATGATAATGCCAAGGCGATGCGGGCACGAGTTGCGCAACAGGAAGATTCCAGTTGATGATGGCAGGGTGCATAATCTTTATAAAATATTCAGTGGTATCTTGAGGAAGCAGGTGCCGTTTTTTTCAGTCGGCGGAAATTCTCCCGCACGAATATTGATCTGAATTGCCGGCAGCAGCAGGGCAGGTACACCAAGAGTTGCATCACGCTCCGTGCGTAGTTCAATAAACTCTTTTTCAGTTGTGCCATTACCTACGTGAATGTTTTTTGCAAGCTCATCCGCCACCGTGGTTTCCCAGGCATATTCATCACGGTCAGGTGCCTTGTAGTCATGCCCTACAAATACGCGTGTGGTCGGCGGCAGTGCAAGTATTTTTTGAATCGATTGATACAAGGTGCCGGCATTGCCTTGTGGAAAATCAGTCCGGGCGGTACCGAAATCAGGCATAAATAAGGTGTCACCGACAAAGCAGGCATCGCCGATCAGATAAGCGACACAAGCTGGTGTATGGCCGGGAGTGTGCAGTACTTTGATTTCCAGTTCGCCAAGCTGGAAGCTGTCGTTATCGTCAAATAGTCGGTCAAATTGTTCTCCGTTGGCAGTGAATTCTGAGCCCAGATTAAAAACCCCGGCAAATGTTTCCTGTACCTTGATGATGCCCGCGCCAATGCCTGTGTGCGCCCCTAATTGATCCTTCAGGTAGTTCGCAGCAGTTATGTGATCCGCATGCGCGTGCGTTTCAAGAATCCAGTAAACGGACAGGTGGTTCTCTTGCGTGTACGCAATCATTTCATCAGCTGATTCAGATTGTGTTCGGGCTGATTTCACATCAAAGTTCAGAACTGAATCGATAATTACGGCTTCTCTCGTGGCGGGATCGAAGACAACATAGGAAATTGTATTAGTGGTTTGGTCAAAAAATGCTTTTATGTTTGGTTTAGTCATTGCCTGGCATCCTGTTCCCGTGTTGGAAGGTGGGTATCTAAATTGGTCGGGCTATTTTGTCATTAATACGCGTAAATACGAATAGACGCAGCATTCCGGTCTTAACTAGGCTCAACTCAAAGACGGCAGGTAATGAACTTGATTGCAGGAGAATGTCATGTATATCAACTTTTGGTACCCAATTACGAGAAGCGAGGATCTTGCATACGACCAGCCAGAGAGGGTTAAGGTTCTGGGCGTTGAACTGGTTGTCTTTCGTGATACGAATGGAGATGCGCATGTTCTCAGTGATACTTGCGTTCATCGTGGCGCTTCACTCGGTGGTGCGTGGTCTGGTCTGAGCGCGCCGCGCATAGTCGACGATTGTATTGTTTGTCCCTATCATGGCTGGGAGTTCGATGGTGACGGGCAGTGCCAGAATATTCCGTCAGTCGGCTATGGTACAAAAACACCGCCACGTGCCAAGGTCGATTCTTATCCGGTACAGGAAAAATACGGTATCATTTTTGCGTTTCTCGGCGATCTTGCTGAAGAAGATCGTCCCTCTCTGCTAAACGTCGAAGAATATGGTCAGGACGGTTGGCGTGCAAATTCCGTGCTGATTCTCGAAGTGGACTATAACTATGAGCGGTCGATGGAAAATGGGCTGGATCCTGCGCACAACGAGTTCGTACATCCTACGCACGGGTTCTCTGGGAAATATCGCGAAACCTACAAGGTCCGTGACTACGATACGGAAGATCATGAGCAAGGTTGGGGATTCTGGTTCAAAGTCGCCATGGATACGCCACCGTTGCCGCAGGCAGATCACCAAACTGCGAACGGTGGAACGCCGTGGGGCGATGCCAAGACTGAACGCAAAAAATTAACCAATGCTAGCGGTACCTATGGTCCCAATACGATGTCAACTTATATCAACCTCGGGCCCGGTAAAATGTTTCGGCAGTATTTCTTTGAACAACCCGTTACCGAGAATAAGACACGAATTTTCTTTCTCAATATGCGTAACTTCATACTGGATCCGGATAAAGATGGCCCGATTCATGCGCGCAACAAAGTTATTGCGCAGCAGGACATTAATATCCTCGGTACGATGAATCCGCAGCGACCGCCGATGAATAACACCAGGGAAATGATGGTACCCGCTGATAAGGCTATACTGACTTATCGTGATTGGCTGCGGAAATTTGACAGTAAGGGATGGCGCATCGATATCAATGAGTTCAATCGAAGAAATGGTAAAGTGGAAGCCTTTTCGATCCCGAGTCCAGGAAGAAAAACATCCGGTAACTGGGTGCTGGATACGATTCCTCTGATCGAGGGTCAGACCGATAAGAAATTGGAGTCTGTTGCCTAGAGACGCCAGTGCCGCTACACCGGCATATTTTCTGACAATAAGCCATATAGTGTTGGAGCAGCAGCCTTGTTGCCGCTAACATGGTGGTTTGTCTGCAAAACTCCGTCAGGAAATAACTATGAAAAACAGGATAGCCGCCCTCGCGGCGATGGTCGGTGATTCGCCACTGATTGAGATTCAATATTTGTATAACAACAAGTTACGCAGTATTTATGCTAAATATGAATCAATGAATATGACCGGTAGCGTCAAGGACCGTATGGCCCTGACCATTCTTGACCGGGCCTGTGAATCGGGGGAGTTCGAGCCGGGCGATACGATTGTTGAGGCATCCAGCGGCAATACCGGTATCTCGTTCGCGGCGATCGGGCGGGCACTGGGCCACCGTGTTCGAATTTACATGCCTGACTGGATGAGCCAGGAGCGCGTACACCTGATGCATGGTCTCGGCGCGGAAGTGGTGCCTGTATCTTCTTCGCAGGGCGGATTTGTGGGTTCCGTACAGATGACGGTGGATTATGCGAAAGAAAATCCAAAGACTTACTTGCCGCGGCAATTTGACAACCCGGTAAACTGCGAAGCGCACGAGAAGATGACCGGCCCGGAAATCGAGCGTCAATTAAAGCAATTCAACCGTACCACCGATGCATTCGTTGCCGGGGTTGGTACGGGTGGTACCGTCATGGGTGTGGGGCGTTATCTGCAGTCAATCCGACCCAATACGCAGATACATCCGCTGGAACCGGCAAATTCCCCAACCTTGCGGGTCGGCAAGAAAGTCGGGCAACACCGCATTCAGGGAATCAGCGATGAGTTTATTCCTTCCATCGTTAAACTCGATGAACTTGATGAAATTGTCGATGTCTGGGATGGAGATGCAATTTTGATGGCGCAGGCTCTGGGTCACCGACTCGGGCTTGCGGTTGGCATTTCATCCGGTGCGAACGTTATTGGTGCGATGAAGCTGGCGGCGGAACTCGGCGACGATGCCACGGTCGTAACGGTATTGCCAGATTCAAATAAGAAATACCTGTCTACGAGCTTGCGTAACGCGGAGCCACCACAGGATGACTACATCACGCCGCATGTGACATTAAAGGGATTCTCAGCTGTTCGTTGATGGTGTTGGTGCAGATAGTTACCCGGCAAGATGTCGCTCTTACGGTTTGTACACCACTCGATAAATTGAGCCGCTGAAATCATCAGAGATGAAGATTTCTCCTGACGCGCTTTCAGCGATATCTGCCGGACGACCGATTACATCATCATTGTCCAGAAATCCTGACATGAAGTCACTTTCTGTTATTTTCCCCTCTGCTGACCAGTGTAGCCGGACTACTTTATAGCCGTCTTTGTCGCGTCGATTCCATGAGCCATGCAGTGCCACCAGTGCATCATTACGGTAATGGCCCGAATGAAGAAAATGGATTCCCAGTGGTGCATTATGTGGGCGGAAACCATGCACCGGTTGAATCGCATTGGTTAGTTTTTCCTCGTTATCAGTCGTATGCTCGGGGTCCGGATCACCAAATCCATTGATGTAAGGCCAGCCATAAAACCCGCCTGATTCGATTTGATTAAGTTCCTCGGGTGGAAAATCATCACCTAGCAGGTCTCGGCCATTTTCAGTTGCATATAGTGCTCCGTCACTTGGTGACCAGTCAAAATCAACTGAATTGCGCAGCCCTGAGGCATAAAGTTCCTGATCTTTGCCGTCAGGCCGGACACGTATAATTGCTGCTCGTAGCGGGTCGGCTTCGATGCATGCGTTACAGGATGATCCGATGCTGACATAGAGCCATCCATCCGGGCCGGCATGTACTGTCCGTGTCCAGTGACGACCTTCGGTGGGCAGATTGGTCACAATGTGCTCATAGGTTCCGTTCACTTCTCGTGTCGATGCATCAAATCGGATTCGGCCGACGGCATTAATTTCTGCAATATATAGCCAACCCTGAAAAAGCTCGACTCCATGTGGTTTGTTAAGTCCTGACAGGATCAGTTTTCTGCCATCTGCTGCGCCATCATGATCGATATCATTAAAAAGCAGGTGTACTTCACCGGTAGAAGGTGTCGTGATAAGCAGGTCACCCTGCGCAGTGATTTTCATCATGCGTGCACCAGGCAGGCCCGTTGCGAAAACATTGAAACGGAATCCATCGGGCAGGCTGATGCGTTTGGTTAGCAGTGACTCATCAGCCTGAATACCGCCCTGAAAGACTGCCATAGGCACATTGATGGGCGGCAGAACCAGGTAAATGCCGCCAATGCCAAGCAGCAGTATGATGGCCAAACCGATCAGGATTTTTTTAATCATGGATGCTAGACCTCGGCGGTGATGTTGGCGATCCATGCGCTGCTGGCTTCGCCGCAATCATCAGGGTACCAGAGGCCGAGCCCCTGTCCATCTTCGTCGAAGTGTTCAAAGCGTATGGTTGTGTTTTGAAAGCCTGCTTCCAGGAGTAATTCCTGTATTTCAGGTAGTGTCCATAGCCGCCATTCATAACTAAAGGCTTTTTTGAGCTTTGATCCGTCTGGAAACCTAAAGTGGATATGCGTTAGCATATTAGCGGTAACCGGGCAGTAGCGGGCTTGCTCCCACACGTATGTGAAGCCATTGAGATCCATCTTTTCCTTCATTTCCTTTAATGCATCGTAGCCGCCAAAAGCATCAAGGAAAAATACACCGTCCGGGCCAAGATTTTCATAGACAGTTTTGAAATAATCCAGCATTTCAGAGCGCTGCTGAAAAATCCAGTAGCTGAAGTTGAAGGCGCCTAGAACATCCACGGGCGGAGTTTCGGTTGTCCGGACATCGCCTTGCATTAATGCAATGCGTTGCTGTTGGTGTTTGCCGAGTTTGTCCATGCGATTGTTGCGTCCCCAGTCCAGAACCTCCTGATCGTAATCCACGCCGAATGCATAGCGGTTCTTTCCTTGACGGATCCACTCGCAGGCAGCGCTGGCCGTGCCGCAGAAGTCTTCACGAAAACTGAGTGGTGCCCGGCCCCTGATTTCTTCAAATGTCATATCAATAAATCGAATCTGCTCGGCAACATTCTGCACCGCGGCCTCATATAGTTCGTAGAGATCTGCATGCTCTGCCATGGTTGGTTTCTTCATATTCTTTTTCTGTCCACCATTCTTTTTTGTGCAAGCATTCATGATTATTTCCTGAAATAATTTGTTAAATTATATGATTTCGTTTTACGCAATATAGTTAAGTATAAGCCCTTACACTTGATTCTTTTTATGTCTGGTAATGTTAAATGGTTTCAAATACCAGGAAGAGGGGATTTATCATGGCGAAGAAAAAAACACCATCTGCTGCCCGTAAAAAGAAAGTAATGGGTGCAGCAATTCATAAATCAATGACGACTGCAATTGCAGCAGTCAAGAAAGCCCAAGAAGCAAAGGCATTGGCTGAGAAGAAAGTTTTCGCGGCCAAGTTGATTGCACACATCGCTAAGGAAGCTGGCATTAAGGGTCCTCCGGCATCTGTCAAAAAGAAAGTTATCAGCCAGGCCAAGAAAAAGGCTGCGGCAGCGAAAAAGAAAGCTACGAAGACAGTTGCTGCTGCTAAGAAGAAGGCTGCAGCGGCGAAGAAGAGAGCCACGAAAATGTCTGGCTAGTCGTCTTCTAAGCACGTCAATTTTTGACAGCTTGTACTACGAAGATAAACGCACGTGTTTGCCGCTGGCAGACACGTGCGTTTTTGTTTTTTTCAGCAGTCTTGTCAGTTTATCTTTAATCTAAATTTACGTACTCTGGTTAAAAATAGAGCGCACTACGTGCATTTGTATGATCGATGTAATTTGCATATCAGAATTCATAGCCAAGAGAAGTTATATCTTTTTCAAATATTTCACCAACCAGGTTTTTTTCTACTTCGGTATATAAGTTCCGATAGTGTTTGTGGCTTCTTTTCTCGGTGTGAGGCAGTGATATTGGCTGACAGCCAATGTCATCCAGCATGCTATTAAGTTCTTCCTGCAGGTTTTCAAAGCGAAGGATATATTCAATATCTTCATTAAGTATGTCGAAATAGAATAGTGACTGATATCTTTCATTTGGGTGTGGCTTTAGGTTTTTGATAAAAAATTCAAATGAACAATTCAAATCAATTTTAGAGGCTTGATGCCAGGATTTAGCTGCCCATAATGATGCAACGCGATCCCATGGATTTCTTACAACTGAAAACTTGTTATAGGTTGTCCAGATGCTTTCACCATAGTGTTCCCTTGCTTGCTTCGCAGAGATATGTTTCGTCGGTGAGTCTATAAGCCACCAATCTTTGCCCACAAGAGCAGTTTCAATGCTTGAGCCCGCTGTGCGCGAAATATGAATAAAAAGAAGTTCTCTGCTATCGTCAATCATTAGTTGCTACCAGCTTATTTTGTAGTCTTGTTCGTCATGACTAGTACGTGAATGGTTCCGTCATCTGCCCGTCTTGTTTAGCAACTGCGCCACTTTTCATGACGAAATCTATATTGCGAAGTGTTGAAATATCTGTCAGAGGGTTGCCGGTTACCGCGATAAGATCTGCCAGTTTACCGGCTTCCAGTGTGCCAGCCTCGTCCTCAATGCCATACAGCTCAGCAGTTGAGACAGTCGCTGAGTAGATAGCATCCATCTCCGACATACCAAAACCCACCATCATCTCGAATTCTTTAGCGTTGGTGCCGTGCTTGAAAGTACCGGCATCGGTACCGAATGCAATTTTGACGCCGGCGGCATACGCGCGTTCAAATGCACGGTGTTCATTGCGCAATCTCACTGACATTGGGTCGGGGACATTGAAAATAGGTGGCGGATAGCTGGCCGAGATTGTCGGTACCAGCCATACGCCATTTTTCTTCATCATGCTGATTGCTTCATCATCTAGCAGGAAACCGTGCTCGATAGAATCAACACCGGCGCGAATTGCATCCTTGATGGAAATCGCAGAATAAGCATGTGTAGTGGCTTTCAGGCCTAGCATATGGGCGGTTTTAACGATGGCATCAATTTCATCAGGAAATAATTGTGGTTCGAGTGCTGTGTTGGAGCCAAACCCGCCTGTCGAGGTGAACTTGATCAGATCCGCACCGAGCTTGAACTGGAAGCGAACAGCTTTGCGGCATTCCATGGGCCCATCACATGTCCCGTGTGCAAGGCGTTCACCAGGGTGACCCGTAGCTTCGATTGGAATCCCGTCACCGTGTCCGCCAGTTACTGCGAGTGCAGAGCCCGATACAAAAATTCTCGGGCCAATCATCCGACCGGCATTAATTGCGTTGCGTGCGGCAAATACGGACTGATCGTCAGAGCCGACATCGCGCACCGATGTAAACCCGGCTGCAAGCGTGCGGCGAGCATAAATCATTGCATTAATCGCCAGCTGTGCCGGCGTATCCGTATCCCGGTCGCCGCGTTCCGTACGGCGTCGATTTCGTGAGGGTTCGTGGCTCAGATGTACGTGGGAGTCCATCAGCCCGGGTAGTATAAATTGGTCAGACAGGTCAATGATCTCTATATCTGCAGTGCTCTCAATACCGATTGAAGTTGCGTTCACGAAGCCTGTTTCGATACGTTCAATCCGATCATTTTTAACTACGACCGTCATGTTGTTCTGTGGTTTCTTGCCTGGTACCGCGAGCAGGGTACCGGCATGTATCAGGATGTAATTATCCGGCTTAGCCTGATGTGAGCCGCGTGGTCCGGCCGGTTGTGCTGTGGCAACCGTGATGAAAAAAGTGGCTAATATGCTCAGTATTAATGCTTTCATTATTTCTTTTTCCCGTTGTTGCGACTGTATTTGCTGGCGCCATGGCGGAATCGGCGCTCTAAGCCAGTATTTATCATGCCACTGACCGCGTTATCGTGCAGCTATCATTTACTTTCTGGCCACATTTGCTGCGTTCTGGGACAATCACTTGCAGATCATAACCAGTAAGGAATTTTCTATGCGCGTCGCCTACCCGTTGTTTATCCTGTGTTGTCTGCTGCTTGCCGCCTGTGGTCGGGATCAGGTTCGCGATACAGATACTGTTGCAACATCGATTGATGTACCAGTTCCTGTTGGGAAACTGGGTGATGCTGTGCAGCCAGTTGCATACCGGCTTGATCTAACCATACTGCCAGAGCAAACAGATTTTTCCGGCAGCACTGAAATTGATGTCAATATTGTTGCTGCCACTACTGTCATCTACCTGCATGGTAATGGGTTGAAGGTTTCTGCTGCGTCACTGGTGACACCGTCAGGTGATATTTACGCCGCGGAATATACACAGGTGGATAGTACCGGTGTTGCCCGGTTGAAATTTGCAAAGCCGGTACCGGCTGGTTCCGCAACATTGCAATTTGAGTATGTTGCGCCGTTTAAGACTCGCTCCGAAGGTTTGTATCATACGACGGTGGCGGGAATGTCTTATGCATTCACGCAGTTCCAGCCTATCGATGCACGACGTGTTTTTCCCGGGTTCGATGAGCCGGCGTTCAAAACTCCCTTTACGATTTCGGTAACGGCTAAAAGCCAGAATGTCGTCATTAGTAATGCACCTGTAATGAGTGAAGAGCTGACGGGTGACGGCAACAAGCGAGTGGTCTTTGAGGCGACTGAGCCACTGCCTACCTACTTGATCGCATTTGCGGTCGGACCGCTGGATGTCGTGGAAGGTGTGCCACTTCCGTCAAACAGTGTGCGCGATCGGACATTGCCGTTTCGTGCGGCAGCCACCAGCGGGAAAGGCGAGCGTCTGCGCTTCGTGCTGGATAATACCGATCCCATCGTTACTTATTTGGAAGAGTATTTTGCGGTTGAGTACCCGTATCCAAAGCTTGATCTAATTGCATCGCCGGAATTTGGTACCGGTGCCATGGAAAATGCCGGTGCGATAATATATGGCGATGCGCTGGTATTGCTGAATGACAATGCTGCGCCGGAACAACGTCAGCGGCTTGGCTCAACGCATGCCCATGAATTGGCACATCACTGGTTTGGTGACCTGGTTACGCCAAAATGGTGGGACGATGTCTGGCTGAATGAATCATTTGCGACCTGGATGGGTAATAAGGCCGCCCATGCGTGGCGGCCGGAATATCAGCTGGATATGGTTTCTCTGGAACGGGCATTGGCTGCAATGAATCTTGATAGTCGTATCGCGGCACGACAGATTCGTCAGCCGGTAGAGAATAATCTCGATATAGCCAGTTCCTTTGATTCGATCACCTATCGTAAAGGTGGTGGTGTGTTGTCCATGTTCGAAAGTTATCTTGGTGAGGAGGGTTTTCGCAACGGGCTGCGTACCCACATGCGTCGTTTTGCGTACTCAGTCGCTGATGTTGAAGACTTCATGAGTTCATTGGCTGAAGGCTCTGGGCGCCCCGATGTGGTTTCTGCATTCCGTAGCTTTATCGATCAACCGGGTGTGCCGATTGTGGATGTAGCGCTGACCTGTAGTGATGAAACAGCCTCGATAACGCTGCACCAGTCTCGATATTTGCCGGTTGGCTCAAAGGGCAATTCGGCGCAGACCTGGCAGTTACCGTTTTGTGTTCGTTACGGCAGTGGACAGGAAATTTATAAAGAATGCATGCTGCTAACTGGTGTCGATACAGCCATGCCGCTGGAATCCACAGCTTGCCCTGAATTCATCATGCCGAATGCGAATGGCGCAGGCTACTATCGTTTTGCCCTTGATGAAGCCGGATGGCGCAGCCTGATGGCTGGTTTTGATCGCCTGAATGAGAAGGAGGCGCTGGTGGTAGCCGACAGTCTGTCTGCTGCGTATCAGGCAAATCGAATCTCGACTGCGACGCTAATTGTGGCCTTTCGAACTGTTGCCGCATCACCTTATGCGCAAGTTGCCATGGCGCCGGGTAAAGACCTTGTCCGGATGAGTAATACACTGGCATCGTCCGATGCCCGTGCAGGCGTGCTTGAGTTAATGCGTGATCTGTACCGGCCACGACTGGCTGCGCTTGGATCGATTAGCGAGACACCGACGGATACAGCTGCGGTTCAACAGGCGTTGTTCCGAACCAGGCTGGTGGATTTGCTCGCACTCGATGCTGAAGATCCTGTGTTACGTACTGATCTTGCTGAACAGGCCGGTCGCTATATACGTCTGGGTGAAAAAGATGCTTCGGGTATAGACGAAACCGCAGTAGATCCGGCTTTGGTAAACACCGCGCTCGCGGTCGGCGTACAGGAATTAGGTGCGCCGTTTGTCGACACTCTGATTGATCGTCTGGTTGCATCGAGTGATGCAAAATTTCGTACCGATGCTGCGGTCGCACTCGGGGCCACGGATGATGCGGTGCTCGGTGAGCGTGTTCGTGATCTTCTGTCAGGTGATCAGTTACGTTCGCGTGAACCGACCAAACTTGCCTTTGCGTTGGCCGGGAGACCAAGTCAGCGTCGCGCCACTTTCGACTGGTTCAGAGAGAATGAATCAACGTTCACTGCAGGCATGTCACATTTTGCCCGCCGCTGGCTGCCAAGAATGGGGATAGGTTTTTGCACATTGCGGGAGCGTGATGAAGTCAGTGAATTTTTCGCACCGCTGGTTATTAATTGGCAAGGTGCAGAGAGAACACTGGCTGAAGTACTGGAGGGTATAGAGCTATGTGCCGCGTTACACAATGCCAAGAGTGCGGAAGTGGATAAATATTTTTCCGGTGGTTAATGGTAGTAGTTGAGGATTGTGATGTTGATCAGAGTTTTCGTCGGTCAATGACTATCTGACCATTCTTAATAACCAGAACGATGTCTGCGGACAAAATGTTACCTGGATCCGGCCGTGCATTTACAATAACCAGATCAGCGTGCTTGCCAACCTCAATGCTGCCAAGGTCGGTGCCTCGGCCAATTGCCTGTGCGGCATTAATCGTCATTGCGTCAAGCAGTTGTGATGGTGCTAATGGAACCTTTGCTAGTGCAATACGTTCACCATTGAGGCTTTGTGCAGGTGTGAACATGGCTGTACCGGAACCGAATGCCAGCAGCACCTTTTGGTTCAATAGCGTACGTGTATTGGCAATTCCCTGCGCATACAAATGGTTGAACGGCGGTCCATAACTCAAACCGAATACCGTGCGTTGCGTATTGTCCGGCCCCTTAACCGGGGCATACACGCCCGCCGTGGAGATGACGATGACACCACGTTGCTGCAATTGATTGGCGAAAGTTTTATCGACGCTACCGCCTGCTGGTAAGTGAGCTAATACATCGGCCCCGAGTTCTGTAACCTCGAGTGCATCAGCTACGTTGGTTGCATGTGCGATGACCGGCAAGCCAAGCTCATGGGCTTCAGTGGTTATCACACGGACAAGGTTTGCCTCGAGTTTTTTTGCGCGAGCATCGTCGTATACAAGCTTGATGGCGTCGACACCACTGTCAGCCAGTTCATGCACGGTCTGGCGGGCATGGTCTTCATTGCGAAGTTCTACCGTGAGATGAGATCGGCACCACGGACTGTCCTTGCAGATTGTCGTGGCCGGATAGCCACCGGGTGCAGTCAGAATTGGTCCGGTGATGAGCAAGCGTGGACTGATGATCTTGCCGGCGGAAATCTGCCCGCGCAACTCGCTAATAGCCGGCCATGCATCACCAACAGAAACAATTGTGGTGACGCCGTGCTCAAGATATTCATGTAGTCGTTTTGGCAGTTCGGATTGTATAAATTTTTCGAGTGCTGCATCGCTGTCGATTCCGGTGCTTGACCCTATTGGGAACAGGTGGACATGACTATCGATGAGTCCGGGCAGCACAGTCAGGCCGTGTGCATCGATTGTTATTCCGGCTTTCGGTTGTGCAGGCTCGCTGTCGAGCGCACAAATTAGTCCGCCAGAAATATGAATCGTAGTGGTATCAGAGTCCGCGTTAAGTAGGTGTGCGCCGCTAATTGTCAGGTCGGTTTCGGCAGCATCTGCGCATGATGCGCTGGAGGCGGTTGGCACTGTGAATAGCGCCAGAATCACTGGAATCGCGGCTAAAGCCGCTCCCACAGTTCTATTTGTGGGAGCGGCTGCCGCTGGTGGCTTTATCAGGCGCATCTGCGCCTATCTTCGTTGCTGGTTTATTTCGGCGGTGTGATGCCCGGCACGCTACCTGTCCAGTTGTCAGGACCGATGTTCAGTGACGATACATCCATAACGAATGTTGTCAGGCCGGACATGAAGCCGTCGCCGGTGCTGCGTGCAAACAGCATCTTGGTGCCATCGGGTGACAGTGACGGGAAACCGTCGAAACCTTCGTTGAACGTCAGGCGAACCGGCTCACCACCAGTTACGTCACCGAGAAAGACTTCCCAGTTGTTGTTCTCGACGATGCGTACGAATACATAGTGGCGACCATCCGGTGCCGGGTAGGGCGCCCAGTTCATGTCACCATCAAAGGTACGCTGGATGATTTCCTTGGTGTCGGCGTTAACCGTGGACACTGTCATCGGAGTCGGGCTGACGCCGGCCTCGGTGTCGGTACGCTTCCATGCCCGGGTCAGAATGGTATTGCTGTCGGGGTAGTAGAATGGAGCGCCTTCCTGCCAGTTCTTGGTGAAGGTGATTTGCTCTTCATCACTGCCGTCCGGGCGCATGCGCCACAAGTCCATTTCACCTTCGATCTGACGGCCAAATACAATCCATTCACCATCAGGTGATACCGAAACTTCGGCTTCGTAGTATTTGTTGTTGGTCAGACGAATGACGTTTGAACCGTCGAGGTCGGCTATGTACAACTCGGCACCCTGCGGGTAATCACCGGAATCAGACCAGTTGCCGATCGGCATGTCCATGTTGTCGCGCGTCGACGTGTAAATCAGGCGTTTGCCGCCCGGGAAAAAGTATGAACAGGCATCCTGACCGTGGTCGTTGATGCGCTTGATGTCTTCACCCGTGTCAGTGAAGGTATAGGTCAGCGAACCTGAATGGCGTCCTTCAGCCGTCAATGCATCCGGATCCTGCGTTTGTGCAATCACGTATGAATTATTCGGTGCATAGTATGCTTCGGCATTGCTGGGTACATTCGGAATTGGGCGGGTAGGCAGTTCCTTGCCTGCGGCCATGGAGCCGGCGGCTGCTGGCGCAGTGGTTTCTGCAACTGCAGCACTGTCTGAGGCGCTATCTGAGGCGCTGTCACTGCTATCGGTTGATGGCGCTCCGCCACAGCCGGCGATGACCAAGGCTAATAGTGCCAGCAGTCCGAATAAAATTGTCGGCCGCCCTTTTGGTGTAAAAGTGGGGTACATACTCATCTTCTCCCTGGATTCGTTGTGTGTGAGATCTGTTCGTTGCCTTGCTTGTCGTGATGGATGGCAGCAGTTTTTTTGTGGCTGGCCGCTCATTTTATCCAATTAGGGCAAATGTACAAACTAAAGTGGGTGTTTGGTCAGGTTACAGGCATGGGAATCAGGTTGCCGCATTGCGGCTATCGCCTGAAAAAATTCTGCCTTTGACCTGCTAATCGGCAAATTGCCGAATCCTGTGAAATGTTGGTGGTGCAGGGTAGATTTACCTGAACGGTCAGCGCCCCGGCTGGCGGGGCGCTGCCGCGTCAGTTATTTCTTGCCTTCGTTAAAACCGGTGACCAGAAACGGATCTGCCGGTAATTTGGTCTCCGGTATGCCCTTATAGGCATCCGGTCCGAGGTCAAACGAGGTCATATCCATGACGTAGGTGGCCAGATTGTCACGGCCGGATATACTGCGCGCGAACAGCATTTTTTCGCCGTTCTTCGACAATGAAGGCAGCCCGTCAAAGCCCGGGCTATAGGTCAGGCGCACCGGATCACCGCCGGCCAGGTCGCCGAGAAAGACTTCCCAGTTGTTGTTCTCGACGACTCTGACGAACACATAGTGTCGCCCATCGGATGCCGGGTAAGGCGCCCAGTTCATGTCACGGTCAAAAGTGCGTTGCGTCAGTTCGGTGCCGTCATGCTTGATCGTAAATACGGTCATCGGTGTTGGCGAAACCTTGCCGTAATCGCTGTTGCGCCAGGCACGAAACATGATGGTTTCGTTGTCCGGCAGGTAGAACGGTGCACCCGGCTGCCAGTCCACTGTGAAAGTGATCTGCTGTTCGTCGCTACCGTCGGGTCGCATGCGCCACAGGTTCAGGTTGCCGTCGATTTGCCGGCCGAACACAATCCACTCGCCGTTCGGAGAGACCGATACTTCAGCCTCGTAGTATTCGTTGTTGGTGAGCCGGATGATGTCGTTGCCCTCGAGGTCCGAAGAATATAACTCGGCGCCCTGCGGGTACTTGTCCGATTTGGCCCAATCGCCCAGCGGCATGTCCATACGGTCCTTGGTGGACGTCCAAACGATGCGTTTCTGATCGGGGAAAAAGTATGAGCAGGCATCCTGGCCGTGATCGTTGATTCGACGAATCAATTTGCCGTCGTCGGTAAAGATGTAAGTCAATGCACCGCCAACGCCATCCGGTTTCTGTGCGTCATCATCCTGCGTCTGTGCGATTAGATGGTAGTCGTCCGGCGCGTAATAGGCTTCGGCTGCAACTGGAATATTCGGAATAATGCGTACCGGTAATTCCTTGCTGGCGTCCATTTCAGGCATTTCAGCGCTGGCGCCAGAAACAGCATCTGTTTCGGCATCGGCCTGGGCCCAGCCGGTTGCTGTAAATAGCAGCGTGGTGAGAGAAATAATGGTGACGTGCACCGTTCGAGAAATGCTCATTTTGTAATGCTCCTCCGATTAATTTTATTCTGTGAGCATCGACGAAATCCCCCCCCGTCCATGCTGGCGGCTGATCATAGCAATGCAGTCGGAAGCATACCAATCTAACGGCTCGATACACTTGTGCCGGGAGCATGGATAGAAGCAGGAGTCTGGGCCATAATTCAGGCTCTATCAGCGTCATTCGGGGAGTAGCGGGTCATGAGAGCAGCTTTCAGGCATTTCTGGCTGATTGTCCTGCTGTGCATGCTCAGGCCGGTGCTTGCGGATGAGATAGTCGAAGTCGTTATGGTTACCAGCGAGGGGCCGATCGAGATTGCCCTGTACGCGGATAAAGCCCCTGTCACCGTGAACAATTTTCTGCGCTACATCGATGCTGAGTTGCTAAATGGTGGCTCTTTCTACCGTGTCGTGACTCACGAGAATGACAATGGTAAGCCCGCAATAGAAGTGATTCAGGGCGGCATGGGCCGTGACAAGCAAGAGTTTTTACCTATTGAGCATGAGACGACCAGGCAGACTGGCATCCTGCATACCGACGGGGTCATCTCAATGGCACGCGGGGAGGTGGGTACCGCGAGTTCTCAGTTCTTTATTTGTATTGGTGATCAGCCAGGTCTTGATTTCGGCCAGTCCCGTAATCGGGACAGACAGGGTTTCGCCGCCTTTGGTCGGGTTATTGAAGGCATGGATATTATTAGAAAAATCCAAGACTTGCCTGCTAATCCTAATGCTGCATCACCTTATATGAAGGGGCAAATCCTCAATGATCCGGTCGCTATTA
>Ga0233413_10000377_pt1 | contig 21577 bp, 17 predicted proteins | sample Na_anoxic_6_MG_FD_189019 | JGI IMG/M metagenome (GOLD analysis project Ga0233413, IMG submission 189019) | Seawater microbial communities from Saanich Inlet, British Columbia, Canada - Na_anoxic_6_MG | ecosystem: Environmental > Aquatic > Marine > Inlet | place: Canada: British Columbia...
AAGAGCCGGAAATGACCGCAGGAATCCCCGACGAGAAGAAGGCAAAGCGCGGCCAGGCAGCTGCGCCGAGGTCCGGAGCGTCGAACGCATGCCTACGCGTCGGCGATGAACGGGACGAGCTTTGCGACGTGGTCGACGAGCTCTACCGAATCCAGCTCATCACGGCGACCGGAGGCAACGTCAGCGTGCGCGTCCCCGGAGAGGAAGCCATCTGGATCACGCCAAGCGCCATGTTCAAAGGCGGCCTCGATCCGGAAATCATGGTCAAGGTAGGCACGGACGGAAGGAAGATCAGCGAGGGAGGTGCCCCGTCGAGCGAGAGCGTCGTGCACCTCGCGATCTACCGGGCACGACCGAGCGCGAATGCCGTCATCCATTGCCACGCCCCGAACGCGACGATCCTGGCGAACACCGACCTTCCCTTCCTGCCCATCTCGACGGAGGCTGCCTTCGTCGGCGAGGTTCCGCGCCTGCCCTTCATCATGCCGGGCACGACCGAGTTGGCGGAAGCAGTGGGCAAGGCTGCAGAGGATTCCCGCGCGGTGCTGCTCAAGAACCACGGCCTGTTGGTCGCGGGGCCGAGCCTACGCAAGGCTGCGGACATGACCGAGGTGGTCGAGCGTACCGCGGAGATCATCCTAGGTTGCTACGCGGTCGGGAAGGAGCCCCCGGTGCTGCCCGACGATGTCGTCGCGCAACTCCGAGAGATGGGCGAGATGATGGCCTGATCGTTTCGCCGGCTGCGGAGGCCGCTAGCAACCGTTGTCAGCCTTCGGCGACCTTGACCAGCAACTTGCCGAGGTTCTCTCCGGTGAACAGCATGTTGACCGAGCGCCAGGCTTCATCGAGGCCATCGACGAGGGTTTCGTAGTTCTTCAGCGTGCCGTCTTCCATGTAGCGCGCTAGCTCGGCCGAGATCTCAGCGTGCTTGCCCCAGTGGTCCATGCCGTTGAAGCCCTCCATCCGGCCCCGCACGGTGATGAGGTTGAGGTAGTTGGAGGGACCGGGGGGTTTCTTCTCGGCGTTGTACACCGAGATCGCGCCGCACAGGGCGATACGCGCGCCCGTGTTCAACCGCCCGAGCACCTCGTTGAGGATCCAGCCACCGACATTGTCGAAATAGATGTCGATCCGTTTCGGGCAGGCTTCCTTGAGCGCTTCGCGAAACCCTTCGTTCTTGTAGTTGATGCAGGCATCGAAGCCGAGGTTCTCGACGACGTGGCGGCACTTTTCGTCGCTGCCCGCAATCCCCACCACGCGGCAACCTTTGATTCTGGCAAGCTGACCTGCCACGGAACCGGTTGCACCCGCGGCTGCCGAAACGACCACGGTTTCGCCTTCCCTGGGCCGCCCCACGTAGACGAGGCCCGCATAGGCGGCGACCCCTGTGGAGCCGAGAATTCCGAGTGTGTGACGCGGATTCATCGAACCGGGAAACACGGTGGCGAACGAGTCGTCGCGGAGCATCGAGTACTCCTGCCAACCGACGAGTTGCGTCACCAGGTCGCCGACTCTGAATCGGTCGCTCTTCGAGTCGACCACACGGCCCACCCCTGCCGCGCGAACGACCTCGCCTATCTCAACGGGCGGCAGGTAGCTCTTCGCGGTCGAGAGCCAGGTGCGAATCGTAGGATCGATTCCTATGTAGAGCGTCTTGAGGAGTGCCTCGCCCTCTTGGAGCTCGGGGATCGCTTGCTCGTTGGCGGTGAAATCATCCCGGTTCGCAAGCCCCACGGGACGCTTCGCCAGAAGAATGCGTCGGTTCATGGTCATGGTTGAATGCGGAACCGTAGCAAGAGCCTAGCTCGAGCACGAGTGACTTCGAACGTGAGGCTCAACCTGGGTCGGGTTGCGTCGGGGTCGGGTGCGCGCTGAAGGGGTTAGGCTGACGCATTCTCCACATGAGAAGCAGGGGGACGAGCGTGAAGGGTATGTTGACGAGGAACACGGCGAGGAGGTTGGCCTCCGCCCGGTTGGCCTGGTCGAGAAACTCATAGCCGAAATAGACGGCCGTCGAATAGACGATTGCAGCGCCATAGAGAAGAGCCGGAATCCGAATCCAGTTTTGCTCCCGAACCAGGGCATAGATGAGCACCAGGTAGAACGGGCCGAACAGGTAAGCGTCGATTGTGCACATGATGCGCAGCCACAGCGGCGTATCGAGAAAGATCGGGTCGAACGAGCTCGCGTACCAGTACCAGGTGCGTCCGAAGACGTCGGTCGTCGTCGACAGATCGAGGCCAAACACGATGAACTGCTCGAAGACGAGCGACGAAACGGCAAACAAGCAAAACCAGAACACCAGAAAGGCGTCCATCGGTCGATCCCGGAGGGGCATGATGGCGAGCATGGTCGCACCCCCGGGGCCCGGACACCGCGAAATCGTGGGCCCGGGTCCCGCATTTCTTGCGCGTCCGGCGATGTCCCCGCATCTCTTGCGGCCCGGCGCGACACCCGCTCGGCGGATCGCTTGCCCGTTCGCCTGCAGATAGGCCGCTTAACGAGGGGTTTTGGTCGATGCGAAAGCGGACTCGGGGGCTGGCACGAAGCTCGCATGCATTGGGCGGCGGAGGTGCACCATGGGCCACATGAGTCAACTCAAGCAGGAGTATCGAGGACTGATGGAGCGCCTCGACCACCACGCCGTCGCCATGCCGAGGCCCGAGGACGAGCGCGCACTGCAAGGCTGGCGCGAGCTGCTCGAGGTGATGTACAGCCCCGAGGAGGCCGCGCTGGCGTCCCGGATGCCCATGATGCCTACGCCGCTGAGCCGGCTGGCCCGTCGCCTCGACATGCCCGAGGAGGAGTTGAAGGCGAAGCTCGAACCGCTCTGCGACAAGGGCCTGGTCATGGACCTCGTCAGCCGGAGTACCGGCGAGGCCAAGTACCTGCTGGCCCCGCCCGTGGTCGGCTTCTTCGAGTTCTCGATGATGCGGGCGCACGACATGTTCGACAAGCTGTCCGTCGCAAAGGCCATGGACGCTTACATGCACGGCGACGATACCTTCGCCCGCGAGGTCTTCGGCAACGACACGGTAGTCGGGCGGGCCATGGTGCACGAAGATGTGATGGCCGCCGACATTCCGGAGGTGCTCGACTGGGAGCGTACGACCAGCCTGCTCCGGGAGGCCGAGCAGATCGCTGTCTCTCACTGCTACTGCCGCCACAAAGCCGAGCACCTGGGGGAGGCATGCGAAGTGCCCCAGGAGATCTGCCTGTCGCTCAATGGCGGGGCGGAGTTCGTCATCCGGCGTGGCTTTGGCCGCGAGATCGATAAGGAACAGGCCCTGTCCATCGTGACGGAGGCCCGGAAGCTCGGCCTGGTCCAGATCGCGGACAATGTGCAGAACGAACCAGCCTACGTTTGCAACTGCTGCGCCTGTTGCTGTGGACAGCTCTCCGCGATCAACGACTTCGGCCTCAAGGCGGTCAACCCAAGTGGTTTCGAGCCCCACCACAACCCCGACGTCTGCAAGGGCTGCTCGCGCTGCTCCAGGGCCTGCCCGATCGGAGCCATCGCCATGACTCCCGCGCGCACCGGAGGAAAGCGCAAGAACGAGCTTCGGCCGGACTTCGATTCCGAGCTCTGTATCGGCTGTGGCGTATGCGCCACGACCTGTCCCCAAGGGGGTATCCGCATGGAGCGCCGGACACAGCCCAGCCATGTGCCCGAAAACACCATCGAACGCGTCGTGCGCCAGATGCTCGAACGCGGCCGCCTGGCCGATCTGCTCTTCGACGAGAGCGAAAGCCGTGGCGCGGCGTTCCTCAACCACGCTGTGAAGGCGCTCACGAAGCTGCCTCCGGCGGAGCGGGCCCTAGCGTCCGAGCAAGTGAAATCGCGGTTCGTCAGCTTCGCGCTGAAGAACGCGCCCGCCATCGATGCCTAGGCGCTCATGCGCGGCAACTTCGTGTATCCTCGCAGGTCTCCCACCCAATGAGCAGTGAGGCCAGCTATGAAATACGACGCACCGAAACTCGATAGCCGCTATCAGAACTTCATCGGCGGAGAGTGGACAGAACCGCGAAGCGGGAAGTACTTCGAGAATCCCAGCCCGGTCAACGGCCGGACCTTCTGCGAAGTGCCTCGCTCCGGAGCCGAGGACATCGAGCTCGCCCTCGATGCCGCGCACAAAGCCGCACCGGCATGGGGACGCACCGCGGCGGCCGAGAGGGCGAATATCCTCAACCGGATCGCCGACCGCATGGAGGAGAACCTCGAGAAGCTTGCGGTCATCGAGACCTGGGACAACGGGAAACCCGTCCGCGAGAGCTTGGCGGCCGACCTTCCGCTAGCCGTTGATCATTTTCGCTACTTTGCCGGCTGCATTCGAGCCCAGGAGGGTTCCGTCGCCGAGCTCGATCACGACACGGTGGCCTATCACTTCCCGGAGCCCCTGGGCGTCGTGGGTCAGATCATTCCCTGGAACTTCCCGATCCTGATGGCGGCTTGGAAGGTCGCACCGGCCCTCGCTGCGGGTAACGCAGTCGTTCTCAAGCCGGCGGAGCAGACGCCTGTGGGCATCCTCGAGCTGATGAAGCTCGTCGGAGATCTTCTGCCCGCGGGCGTCCTCAACGTCGTCAATGGGTTCGGTGTCGAAGCCGGCAAGCCGCTAGCGTCGAGCCCAAAGGTTTCCAAGGTGGCCTTCACGGGGGAGACCACGACCGGGCGATTGATCATGCAATACGCCTCCGAGAACCTGGTGCCGGTGAGCCTCGAGTTAGGCGGAAAATCCCCGAACGTCTTCTTCAAAGACGTCCTCGATAAGGACGATGATTTCCGCCAGAAGGTAATGGAGGGCTTCGCGATGTTCGCCCTCAATCAGGGCGAGGTCTGCACCTGTCCCTCCCGTGCGCTGGTCGCCAAGGAGATTTACGGGACCTTCCTCGAGGAGGCCGTCGAGCGTGTGAAGAGGATCAAGTTGGGCAACCCGCTCGATACCGAGACCATGATTGGAGCCCAGGCCTCGACCGACCAGCTCGAGAAAATCATGGCCTACATCGACATTGGCAAACAGGAAGGCGCCGAGGTCCTGACGGGCGGCAAGCGTGCCGAGATCGGCGGCGAAGCAGAGGGAGGCTATTACGTCGAGCCCACCATCTTGGCCGGCCACAACAAGATGCGCGTGTTCCAGGAGGAGATCTTCGGGCCCGTCGTGTCGGTGACTTCCTTCGAGGGCTTCGACGACGCGATCGAGATCGCGAACGACACGCTCTACGGATTGGGAGCTGGGGTCTGGTCTCGCGACACGAACACCGCGTATCGAGCCGGTCGCGCCATTCAGGCAGGGCGAGTCTGGACGAACTGCTACCACCTCTATCCTGCTCACGCCGCGTTCGGAGGTTACAAGCAGTCGGGTATTGGCCGCGAGAACCACAAGATGATGCTCTCGCAGTATCAGCAGACCAAGAACTTGCTGGTGAGCTACGACCCGAACCCGATGGGCTTCTTCTAGTTCTGCGTCGGAGTCGCCGTGACCATCGAGCGCGTCAAAGTCACCGAGGCCGCCGTGGAGCTGATTCGAAAGCTCCGCGCGGCCCACGGGCCTCTCTTGTTTCACCAGTCGGGCGGCTGCTGTGATGGAAGCTCTCCGATGTGTTTCCCCGCGGGCGAGTTTCGGATCGGGCAGAACGACGTGCGACTCGGTGAGGTCGAAGGCGCGCCGGTTTACATCGGAGGCCAGCAGTTCGAGCTATGGAAGCATACCCAGCTCGTCATCGATGCAGTCCCAGGGCGCGGGGCGGGCTTTTCCCTCGAAGCCCCTGAGGGCTACCGATTTCTCACTCGCTCGCGGGTCTTCACCGACGAAGAAGTCGCCGAGCTCGCACTTGCAGGTCCCGTAACTCGCGGCCCTAGAATGGCTCCATAACCAGCATTGCCGGGTGCCAGCGAGGCTCGTTTGGTCGGCCTGAGGGGCTTTTTGAGGTAACTACCCCCCCCGGACTGCTCGTGGTAGACCTGGCGAGCCCGAAAGAAGGAACCTATGAGCGGCCCCCGTCCTGTCCGTCTCCCGGAGCACATTGTCGAAATCGTCAGCGACGCCGGCGAAGGTGCTCAAAAAGCAGCCATTGCCTTTGCCCAGCTCTGCGCCAAAGCAGGAAACGGCCTTTGGACGGTGGAGATCATTCCCTCCGAGATCCGGCCTCCGCCGCATACGGTCGGAAGCGCGAGCGGTAACCGCATTCGCCTTGCTGAGCGCAGCCAGGTCACGAATGCCGGCAACCTCGCGGACGTGGTGCTGGCCTTCAACGAGATGGCCCTGCTCTCGCGGCTCGAAGCTGGAAGTCTCGCTGACGACGTACTCGTGCTGATCGACGATCAGTGGGCCACTCACGATAACGAGCAGTATCAGCGCTCCTACCGCGAGGTGATCGACACGTTCCGCGCGCGGGGAGCGACCATCGTCGAGATCCCGATGCAAGCGGAAACGCTCCGCCACGTCGAGGATGCAGAGCAGGGAAAGAACATGTTTGCGGTGGGCCTTTTGTGCGCCCTCTACAACAAAGACGTGAAGCTGCTTCAGAATGTGATTCGCGGCATCTTCGAGAAGAAAACCCGCGAGGTGATCGAGACGGCCGTGAAACTCGCCGGAGCCGGTTATGAGTATGGAAGCGCACACTTGGAACAGCGCTTCGAAATCCAGGCTGTCCCGACAGATGTCCCGAAAGTGGCGATGAACGGGAACACGGCACTCGCGCTCGGTGCCGTCTCGGCCGGATTCGAGATGTGTTCCATGTATCCGATCACCCCGGCGACCTCCGCATCGCACGAATTGTCGTCAATCTTCGAAGATTTCGGTGGTTTCGTCCATCAGGCCGAGGACGAGATCGCCGCAATCGGCGTGGCGCTCGGGGCCTCCTACGCCGGAAAAACCGCGCTGACCATCACCTCCGGGCCGGGCATGGCCTTGAAGACCGAGTTCCAGGGCTTGGCCGTGATGACCGAGACGCCGCTGGTCATCGTGGATGTTCAGAGAGGCGGACCCAGCACCGGGTTGCCAACTAAGATCGAGCAAGCGGATCTGCTTCATGCGCTCTATGGCGCCCCAGGGGACGCACCTAAGGTGGTGATCGCGCCGAGCACGATCGAAGAGTGTTATTATATTCTTTCGGTCGCGCGGAAGATCGCGGAGGAATTCCGCATGCTGGTCATCGTCCTTTCCGACGCGAACCTCGCGACCGGTCAGCAGCTGTTCGACCGTCCCGATGTTTCCCAGACGCCACGGCGGCCTCCCCTCGACCTCAGCCCGGTGCCGCTCGGAGCCCTCCCTTACGATTGGGATCCAACGACCGGCCTTTCGCGGCGCCTCATCCCCGGGCAGCCGGGCGGAATGGGGGTCACGACCTCGCTCAATCACGACCGCAATGGAAAGGCCTGCTACGACGCCGAGCGCAACCAGCGCGGCCATGACATGCGCAGCCGGAAACTCGCCGCGTTGCAGCAAACCCTGCAACCACCGAGCGTGCATGGAGCGCCCGAGGGTGACCTCCTCCTCGTGGGCTGGGGCAGCACGCGCGGAGCGATCGAGGAAGCCGTCGACATGGCGCGCGCCGAAGGCCTCGCGGTTTCCTCCGTCCACATTCAGTTTCTGAGTCCCCTGCCGCCTGGACTCCACGACATCTTCGCAGGCTTTCGCAAGATCATCACCGCCGAGCTCAACTACAGCGATGATTGGGAGGATCCGTTGATTACAAAGGAAAACCGACGGTACGGCCAGTTGGCGTGGATCCTCCGAGCCGCCACCCTGTTGGATATCGACTGCTATGCCAAGGTCCCTGGCCGGCCCTACATGCCGGTGGAGATCTTCGACGAAATCCAACGCGTCCTCGGCGATCAACCGGGAATCGAAACCCTCGGTGAAACCCTTCGCGCACTCAAGGGAGCAATTTGACGATGTCTGTGCTTGCGGAACTATGCGTCATCGAGAGCAGCGGGGTCGAAGCTCACTCCCTCGGCGACTACGAATCTGAAAAGCCCCGCTGGTGCAAGGGGTGCGGCGACCATGGGGTGTTGGCCGCGCTCCAGCGTGTGCTGCGCAAAAACAATCTCGAACCAGAGGACGTTGTCTCGGTGTCCGGCATCGGATGCTCGAGCCGTCTCCCCCACTATCTCAATACCTACGGTTTTCACGGCATCCATGGCCGGGCATTGCCGATCGCCACGGGCGTGCGCCTCTCGCGCCCCGAGCTTCCCGTCATCGTGGTCATGGGCGACGGCGACTGTTTCAGTATCGGTGGCAATCATTGGCTGCATGCGATCCGTTACAACATCAACGCGGTCGTGCTGGTGCTCGACAACGAGGTGTATGCGCTCACCAAAATGCAAGTCTCGCCGACCACACCGGACGGATGGAAAACGAACACCACCCCCCACGGCACCTACCTTCAACCCATGAACCCTCTCAGCGTGGTGATGGGGATGACGAACGTTTCCTTCGTCGCCCAAACCGCCACCTGGCTGCCCGCTCATCTCGACGAGACTATCGAGAAGGCCTGGGACCATCATGGACTTTCTTTCGTGCGTATCCTGCAGCGGTGCCCGGTGTTCATGCCAAGTGCCTTTGGCGAGGGCGGGTTGAAGTTCCCGGTTGTGTTCCTCGAGCATGAAGACGGCATCCCCATTCACCCCTCGCTACTCGCTCGCGGCCCCGCCCAGGCGCACAACCATCGCGACATCAACGAGGCGCAGCGCGCCGCGGTGAGTGTCGACCCTGCCCCCATGGGTCTCGTCTATCGCAATCCCGATATCCCTGCCTATGAAGAGATCCGGTGGAGCCGCCGGGATCGGCCTGATCATGAGACCTTCGTTCAGCGGCTCGATACCGCGATGGAGCGCTACACCGTCCGCTAATCCCTGTGTCCGTCATGAAAGAGCAGATCCTCCAACACGTCGAAGATGTCTGGCATCACCACTGCGTGGCCCTCGGCGATGCTCTTGCCGAGGCTATCTCCGGGCTCGAAAACCTCGTTCGTCTCGACGAGTACCATCGTCATGGTCACGATCCCGATCACCTCGAGCGCTCGCTCGGGCGCTTTGCCGCGACAAACGTCGACATCGGTTCCTTGTCCCGCGTCCTCGGCGAAGGTACGCCCTCACGAGCGATGGCGCCGGAACGGCTCAAACGTGTGCAGGAGCTCATCCCAACGCTCGGCGAAATGAAGGAGGAGTGCTCGAACAGCGCTCTCGATTCTGCCTCCGCTGCGATTGAGACCGAGGAGAGCAAAATCCGGCAGCTCGCCGAGGAACACCTCAATCGGGTCGCTCGAGTCTTCCGCACCCTGCGCATTGCCCAATTGGAGATCCGCTCCAAGTACGAATCCAAAACCCATGATGCCGTCTTCGCCGACTTCAACTGGCGGCAGCTCAGCCCCGGTGAGCTTCGGCTGTGTCCGCCCTTTCTCGTGATGGCACGTCTAGATGGCGACAGTGGCGCGCACCTGCGTAAGATGATGTCGCTGCTCGAAACCGGCATGCCGATCAAGGTCGTTGCGCTCCGCTCGAGCTTGCGCGAGGTCTACACCGCGACCTCCGACACCGGCGTGCCGTCCACGATGACCATTGAAACGCTGCCGCTCGCGATGCGTGGTGTCTACTTCCTCCAGACACATGCGGCCGTGCCTGGTTTTCAAGAACAGTTGTTCGAGGCCCTGACGGCCCCGCGGCCTGGCGTGATCTCGGTGCTCTACCAACGTGATGACGAGACCAAGGATGCCTTTCGAGGTCGCACCGAACGCGCCGTTCGCGCGCGGGCGTTTCCGATCTGCGTTTACAATCCGGATCAGTCCGACCGTTTCGTCATGTGTTTTGATCTCTCCGCGAATCCATCGCCGGATATGCTCTGGACCAAGGAAACGCTCTCCGGCCAGGAGCCGCAAGGGCAAGCCATCGAAGTCGAAGAGCCCTTCACCTTTGCCCACTTCGCCGCATCCGAGGCGGAGTTCGCTGCGGACCTCACCGACCCTCCCGCAATGGCCGACAATCTGATCCCGATAGACGATTACCTGTATTTCTCGCGACGTCAGCGGGTCGGGAAACTTCCTTTCGTCTCGCTCGTCGGAAAAGATGGGAGCATCGTTCGCAAAGTCGTTTCACCAATGATTGCCCTGCAGTGCTCCGAGCGCCTCCATCTCTGGCGCACCCTTCGGGAGATCTCCGGGATCGACAATCCGTTTGTGAACACCACGCGCACCACTCTGCAGAACGAATTTGCAGCCGAGCAGCAAGCGCTGCTCGAAAGCAAGGAACAGGAAATGGAGAAGGACGCCGCCCGCCGTGAGCAGGCCGCCGTCGCCTCCACCGTGCGCAAGCTGGTCGCCCACCTCACCGGCGTCGACCCGTCCAAGAATTAAGGCATCCGAGATATTCGAAGGTGCTTGCCGTACTATACCCATCTGCTTACAGTGGGCCTCTTAGACACCTTCGCCCTTCCTGAGGTCATAGATGCTCGAGACTCTCGTCCGGCACACCAGCATTCGCGATATCATCGGCGATGTAATCCGGGTTCGGGCTCGAGGCGTAGCCCTTGGGGACCTTGCCGTGGTCGAGAACCGTGGCGGCGACGTGTCCAGCGCGAGTGTGGTCGAGTTGAACCGCGACATCGTCAGCCTTCAAGTGTTCGCGGGTGGCAAGGGCATCTCCACGGATGCCCGAGTTCGTTTCCTTGGACATCCCCAGCGGGTTGCCTTCTCGAACCACATTCTAGGTCGGATCTTTCGGGGCTCGGGTGAGGTCATCGATGGTAAACCGCCCCTCGACGCCGAGGAGAAAATACCCGTAGCAGGCCCCACGGTGAACCCCATGATGCGGGTGATACCGTCGAAGATGATCGAGACGGAAGTCCCTATGATCGATCTCTTCAACAGCCTCGTGGAGAGCCAAAAGATCCCGATCTTCTCGGTGGCGGGTGAGCCCTACAATGCCCTTCTGGCCCGCATCGGCTTCCAGGCAGACGCCGACATCGTGGTCTTTGCGGGCCTAGGACTGATCTTTGACGATTTCCACTTCTTCAAGACCGCCTTCGAGGAAAATGGGGTCTCCCACCGCACCGTCATGTACGTGAACTTGGCCTCCGACCCCATCATCGAACGGCTGCTGGTTCCAGACATGGCTTTGGCGGTCGCCGAGCGATTCGCCATGGAGCAGTCCAAGCGGGTGCTCGTGCTCATGACGGACATGACCGCGTACGCCGATGCCATGAAGGAGATCGGCGTGTCCCAGTCGCGGATCCCGGCCACCAGGGGTTACTTGGGCGACCTCTATACACAGCTCGCCCGGCGGTATGAGAAAGCATGCGACTTCAAAGGGGCCGGTTCGGTCACGATCCTCACGGTCACCACGATGCCGGGCAACGACGTGACCCACCCGGTGCCGGATAACACCGGCTACATCACCGAGGGACAGTTCTACTTGCACGATAGGGTCATCGACCCCTTCGGCTCGCTGTCGCGCCTAAAGCAGCACGTCGTAGGGAAAGCCACGCGAGAGGATCACGGTCAGATCATGAACACCATGGTGCGCTTCTATGCAGCTGCCCGGGAGGCAGAGCAAAAGCAGGCCATGGCCTTCGAGCTATCGGACTTCGACATGAAGCTCCTCAAGTTCGGGGAGCTGTTTCGGCGCCGGTTCATGGACGTGGACGTCTCTTTGCCTCTGATGAAGGCGCTGGACTTGAGTTGGCACACGCTCGCGGAGTGCTTCGAGTCGCACGAGCTTCTCATGAAGCAGGACCTCGTCGATCGTTACTTCCCGAACTTGGAGAACGAGGGCACCGGAGAGGTCGCCTGAACGATGGCCCGACTAAAACTCAGCAAGTCTGCCCTCCAGCAGGAGCACATCAAGCTCAAGCTCTACGTGAAGCTCCTTCCTTCCCTCGAGCTCAAGCGCCGGCAGCTCACCCTCGAATTGGGCAAGGCCCGCAGGGAGTACGCGGCGACGCGTGCTGAGGTCGAGCGCCTGGAGGCGCGGGTGGGGGCGGAGCTGCCGATGCTGGCGAACACGGAGATCGAGCTGAGGGGGCTGGTCAAGATGACCGCTTTCGACCTCGAGCGAGAGAACGTGGTCGGGGTGCGGCTCCCGGTGTTGAAGGAGGTCGAGTGCCAGGTAGCGGAGTATTCACCGCTTGCGAAACCAGTATGGGTGGACGCGCTGGCCGAACGCCTCGGGGATGCGGCCGAGGCGCGAACTCGCATCCAGGTAGCCGCCGAGCGGGTCCGCATCCTGTTACGTGCAGAGCGACGCATCACGCAGCGCGTGAACCTCTTCGAGAAGATTCTCATTCCCAAGACTCGGAGCAATATCGAGCGCATCCAGATCTGGCTGGGTGACATGGGAAGGGCAGCGGTGGTTCAGGCGAAGCTGGCGAAGGCCCGGCAGGTGCAGGATTGGGTTCCGGTAGAGGAAGAGGAGGCGGCGTGGCCATCGTCCCTCTGAGCAAACTCACGTTGGTGGGGCACCAGGCTGAGAAGGAACGGGTCCTAGAGGACCTGCAGGAGCTCGGGTGCCTCGAGATCGTCTCCCTCGCAGACGACGTCGCTCCGCTCGCGGACGCCTCGAAACCAAGTCGTGAAGCGTTGAATTTCCTCGAAAGGTGTCCTCAGAAACAGCGTCCAGTGACCAACCCCGCAGAGTTCGATGCAGAGCGGGTCAAGGGGGAGATCCTGGAGCTCAGGGATCATACCCACGAGCTCGAGCTCGAGCGGGACGCCCTCATGCATCGCATCGAGGCGCTCGCCCCATGGGGCGACTTCGAGTTCCCGCCCGAGGAAGGTCTCCTGGGACAGCGCTTCTGGTTCTATGTGGTGCCGCAGAACCGGTTGCATGACCTCGCAGCATCGGACCTGATTTGGGAGGAGATCAAGCGCGAGGGGCGGAACGCCTATGTGATCGTGATCTCCGAGCGAGAGCCCGAGGGTGTACCGGCCCCCCGAGTACGAACCGGCGCTGTGTCACCGCAGACGCTCGAGCGCAGGCTAGAGGACGTGGAGCTGGAGCTCGAGGACGCGTCTCTCGAGCGGATTCGCCTGACCCGCTGGAGCCTTCTGCTGTCCCGTGGCCTGGCTGTCCTCGAGGACCGAGCGGCTCGCGGTCTCGCTGCCGATCAGTGTTACGATTCCGGTCCGGTTTTTGCGCTCCGGGCGTGGGCGCCGACCGAGGCGCGGGAGTCGCTCGAATCGTACGCCGCGAAGCACGGCATCGTCATGGAGGTCTCTGACCCGGGCCCCGACGACGAGCCGCCTACACTCCTTCGCAACTCGGAGCGCACCGAAGGCGGCGAGAACCTCGTCAACTTCTACAAGACTCCGGGCTACAGCACCTGGGATCCTTCGTCGGTGGTCCTGTACTCGTTCGCGATCTTCTTCGCGATGATCATCTCGGACGGTGGCTACGGGCTGGTCCTGGCGCTGGTGGTCGCTTACTTCTGGAAGAGGCTGTCGAGCTCAGCCACGGCCCGCCGGTGGCGTTGGGTCCTGGCCACCCTCGTGGTGTCCACAATCGTCTACGGCGTTCTGGTCGGCTCGTTCTTCGGGGTAGCGCCGGCCCCGGACATGTTCCTCTCGCGGCTGGCCGTTCTAGACATCACGGACGCGAGCACGATGATGGCGGTGTCGATCACGATCGGAGCGTTCCACGTGATGCTGGCCAATCTCATGAACGCCGGGCGCTACGGGTGGAGCCCCCGCGCGCTGCCGTCGCTCGGGTGGGCCATGGTCGTGCTCGCTGGTTACACCCTGTATGCGGCAGCTCAGCTAGGAGCCGACTGGCTGAAGGTGCCGGCCTTTTCCGCAGCCGGTGTTGGCCTGGCCCTGGTCTTCGCATTTGCAGGGTATGGAGCCCGTCCCTTGGCTCGCTTGGGGAGAGGGCTCGTCGGATTGACCGGTATCATGGGGGCATTCGGAGATGTCTTGAGCTACCTGAGGCTCTTCGCCTTGGGCCTCGCCTCCGCGTCACTCGCGATCGCGTTCAACGGAATGGCGGCCGATGCCCGGGAGGCCCTTCCCGGCGCAGGTCTCCTCGCTGCTATCATCATCCTCGTCATCGGACACAGCCTGAACCTGCTACTAGCCGTTGCCAGCGGAGTCATCCACGGGCTGCGATTGAATGTTATCGAATTCTTCAACTGGGGACTTCCGGAAGAGGGTCCTCTCTTTCGGCCGTTCAAGAAGAAAGGAGCGTGATCCTTGGAACCACTGGTCTTGACCATGGGCTGGCTGGGCGTTTTCTCCCCTCTGGCGTTGGGTGCTATCGGCAGCATGATCGGCGTTGGCCGGGGCGGTCTGGCCGCCGCAGGTGCGATGCTCGAGATGGAGGGCGGCTACGGTCGCTTCGTCGGGGTGGCGGCGATGCCCTCCTCCCAAACCATCTACGGCATCGTGGTGATGCTGACGTTCAACCGCACCTTGACGGTTGGAAACTCGCCCGGCCTTTTTGGGTTGGGTGTTCTCACTGGCGCGGCCCTGCTCTTCAGTGCGATGGCTCAGGGAAGCGCGTGTGCCGCCGCCATCAACACCTCGAAGTCGAAGCCTGAGGTCTTCGGGATTTCCATCGCACCCGCGGCTGTGATCGAAGGCTTCGCTGTCTTCGTGTTCGTATTCGCTCTGGTGCTCGCAGGCGCCATTCCGAAGTGAGGTGACGCATGACCCAGCCAGATCTGAAAGCCTCGGGCGTCAAGGAGCTGATCGACCGGATTCGTGACGAGGGAGTGCATTCCGCCCGCACCGAGGCAGACAGGATTCTCGCGGAAGCCAAAGCGAAGGCTGCCCGGACCGTGGCGGAAGCCAAAGCGAAAGCCGCGGTCATCGAGAAGGATGCGCGGGTCGCAACGGAGCGGGAGCGGACCGCCAGCATCGAAGCTCTGCGCATCGCGGCACGGGACACCGGGTTGGAGCTCCGTTCGGCGCTGATGTCCGCTTTCGAAGAGCACGTGCGTCACCTCGTAACCGACGTGACCACCGATGGCACCGTGCTCCGGGACATGATCTTGGTCCTCGCAGGGAGGGCGGCTGAAGAGTTCATCAAAGACAAGGATGCCGTCATCCTCGTTCCCCATCGGCTCGCCGATGAAGTCTCCGCAGAGCTCGATGAGTTTCTTCGGAAGTCGGCCGTGGCGTTCTCTGCCGATGTGCTGCGAAAAGGCATCGAGCTCATTCCGTCGAACGCAGTCCAGGGCGGAGCGCGTATTCGTTTGGTCGGCGAGAATCTGGAGATCGACTTGAGTGACGAAGCTCTGTCCGAGATGATGCTGAAGCTGCTTCTGCCTCGCTACAGGAAGATCCTGGTCGAGGCGGGGCAGTGATACGACGCTACTATCAGCTCGTGGCCAGTCTTCCGGCGCTCCCCGATTTCCGGCAGACGCGGCTCCTACCGATGAGCCGACTGCGCCTCGAGGAGCGCATGTCCCTCCTTCACAGAGATGACCTGGAGGAGCTGATGAGGGCCGAGCGTCTGATCGCCTGGCGCCGCCAACCTGTGAGCCGGACGACTGAGGAGATCATCGCCATGTATGGCGAGGTCGTGGCCCGCAACCGCAACCAGGAGCTCAGGAACATAGTGGATTTCCGCATGAACATGCGGACGGTAATGGTGGCCCTCCGTCTGAGACGCCAGGGGAAAGCCGCTCCATCCGGGCGATGGGGCACGGGCCCGTACACTCGGATCATCGAAGCCCGCTGGGCGGAAGCGGAGTTTGGGCTAGGGGCAGTGTTTCCATGGATCCCCGAGGCGCAGAAGTTTCTGGACCAGGGCGATGCCATGGAGCTCGAGAAGCTGATGATGGGTCAATCTTGGAAGAAGCTGAGCCAGATCTCGGACGGACACCCGTTTCGGTTCGAGCAAGTCTTCGCCTTCGCGTACAAATGGGACATCCTCCACCGATGGCTATCCTACGACGCCGAAAAGGCGCGTGAGCGCTTCGAGGAACTGATAATGGAGGTGACGAGTGACCACCAAAACCTCTTCGCCTGATACGGGCGGTGCGAGCGACGAAGGATCTCGGCGCGCCCCCATCGTGGCCGTTCAGGAGAGTCTAGTCACGATCAGCGTCCGCGATACTCGGGTCATGAAAAACGAGGTCGGTCATGTTCTTCTTGGGGAGCAGCGTCTCAAATCCGAGGTGCTCCGCGTCCAGAATCAGGTAGCGGATCTTCAGGTCTTCGAAGATACCTCTGGGGTCAAGGTCGGGGACGAGGTCGAGTTGACCGGCGAAATGCTGTCGGTGACCCTCGCTCCCGGTCTTCTGGGAAAGGTGTATGACGGGCTGCAAAACCCGTTGTCCTTGTTGGCAGAGGAGCACGGTTTCCTGCTGCCCCGTGGCACGGTTGTGGACCCCGTAGACACCGAGAGGCGCTGGGACTTCACGCCTGCGGTCGCTAAGGGGCAGACCCTCAAGGCAGGACAGATCTTGGGGACGACGCCCGAGGGGATCTTCGAACACAAGATCATGGTGCCCTTCGACGAGCCAGCGGCGGTGGAGGTGACCTGGATAAACAGGGGCAGCGTCGCGATCAACGATCCCATCGCCCGAGTCGTTCGACCGAATGGTGAAGAACGGACCCTCACGATGGCTCAACGGTGGCCAGTGCGCCGCCCGCTGCCCGAACTCATGCTCCGGCGACGCGTGGCGGAGCGTATCTACCCGACGGAGCCCCTGACCACCACGCAGCGAATCATCGACACGATGATCCCGGTCGCCCGGGGAGGCACGGCCTGCATCCCGGGACCTTTCGGTTCCGGGAAGACGGTGCTCCAGAGCCTCATAGCCCGACACTCTGCCGTGGACATCGTCATCGTGATCGCATGCGGCGAACGAGCCGGCGAAGTAGTAGAGACGATCACCGAGTACCCGGAAACGATCGACCCCCGGACCGGGGGCTCGCTGATGGATCGCACGATCATCATCTGCAACACGTCCTCGATGCCCGTCGCCGCTCGGGAATCCTCCATCTACACGGGTATAACCTTGGGGGAGTACTACCGGCAGATGGGGTACGACGTCTTGTGCATCGCCGACTCGACCTCGCGTTGGGCCCAGGCCATGCGCGAGACTTCAGGGCGAATGGAGGAGATCCCGGGGGAGGAAGCGTTCCCGGCCTACCTCGACTCCTCCATCAAGAGCCTCTACGAACGCGCGGGTCTCATCCGGGGGCCGGATGGCCAGACCGGTAGCGTCACGCTCATCGGTACCGTGTCGCCTGCCGGCGGGAACTTCGAAGAGCCGGTGACCCAAGCGACCCTCGCGACCGTAAAAACCTTCTTAGGCCTGTCGGCCGACCGGGCATACAAGCGCTTCTACCCGGCCATCGATCCCCTCATCTCGTGGTCGCGTTACCTGGACCAGATGAGCGAGTGGTACGCCAAGAACCTGTCCCCAACTTGGGTGGAAGATGTGAAGGCGGCCCACGAGCTCCTCCGCCGGGGCGACGACATCTACCAGATGATGCAAGTCACAGGCGAGGAAGGGACCACTTTGGACGACTTCCTGGCATGGCAGAAATCGGTCTTTCTGGACATGGTCTTCCTGCAGCAGGACGCTTACGATGCGGTGGATTCGTCAATGCCTCTCGAGCGTCAGAAGAGGAGCTTCGAGCTGGTGAAGGAGATCATCGAAGCCGACTACGCCATCGACGATCGCGACGCGGTGCAGGACTTTTTCACGCGTCTAATCAGCCTTTACAAGAACCTCAACTATAGTCCGGACGATTCTGCGGAACACGCTCGCTATCTCAAAGAGATCCGAGACCTAGTAGATTCGAAGATCCGACTGGCATTGCCCGAAGCGAAGTGAGCGGGTACGTTCGCGCGCCGCCAGTCTCGGTTGGACCGTCTTCAGTGCAGATCGGAATCGGTGGCTGACAAGCGCTTCGGAAGGTTTCGGTAATTGAACGTGAAATAGGCGATCGCGAGCAGCACCCCGGGCACCCACCAGTACAAGGCCACTTGAAGCCCGTAGGGCTCGGTGGCGGCTTGCGCGATGGTGAGGCCTTGCGTTGCGTCCCGTGCCGGAAGGACGAAGGGAAAGATCGCAGCGGCCGCGCTCCCGAGCATTCCTACGAGGAAAGCACACGAAGAAAAGAAGGCAGCTCGGCGCTGTTCCCGTCGAGTGAACAGGCGCAGGCCCAGCAGACCCGCCACCGCAAGACCTGGGGCGAGCCACCAGGTGAGCGTGCTCTGCAGGTTGTGCCCCATCTGGGGCTGAACGAAGTAGGTCGCCACGGTCGTGACCGCTGTCAGTACCAGCGTTGCGGTCCAAAGCGGCGAAAGAAGGGCCCCGCATCGGCGTTGGACATCGCCGGTCGCCCGCCATCCGATCCACGTAGCGCCGTGCATCGCCACGGCGACGGTCGCGTTGAGCGCCACGATCAACGTGTACCAGTCGAGAACTCCAGGCTCGGGGTCGACCCGGAAGTTGGTCCACAATGGGGCGAAGAACACTCCGGCGTCGTTCATGGCGACTCCCCGCACCACATTGCCGAGCGCCGCACCGAAGAAGATGGTCAGCAGAAGGCTCGAGAGGCTGAAGGCGACGTCCCAGAACTGCCGCCACAAAGGATGGTCGACATGGTGCCGTAGCTCGATCCCCAGCGCTCGAAAGACGAGAAACCAGAGCACGATCATGAGCGGCAGATAGAATCCACTAAAAGCTCTGGCGTACAGCATGGGAAACGCCAAGATCATGGTGCCGCCCGCGGCCAACAACCAAACCTCGTTGCCGTCCCAAACTGGTCCGATGCTCCGCAGGACCACGTTGCGCTCGGCGTTGGTTTTCGCGACGAAAAGATGGAGCATTCCCGCTCCGAGATCGAAACCGTCGAGGATGACGTAGACGGCGAGCATCCCCGCGAGCAGCACGTACCAGACGTCGGCGAGCATCACCCTGACTCCGATGTTGAGCTCGGTCCGCGACCGATGATCTTGAGCGCGAGCGATACGAAAAGCAGAGACAAGAGCGCGTACAAGCCCATGAATCCGAGAAGGGTAAACAGAACGTTGCCGCTCGACACGTTGTCCGAGTAGCCATCGGCGGTTCGCATGAGATTGTGAATCAACCAGGGTTGCCGCCCGAGCTCCGCAGTCATCCAACCTGCCGTGTTCGCGATAAACGGAAATGGAATCGCCAAGAACAGCGTCCACAAGAGCCAGCGTGCGCGAAAGAGCCGGCCGCCGCGGAGCAAGAACGCCGCAGCGGCCATGATCGCGATGAAGATCGTTCCGAGACCGACCATGACGTGGTACGCGTAGTAGAGCAGCGGGATGTTGTCGGGCCAGAGCTCTGGTTCGAACTCGGTGAGGCCCGCGATGCGTGCGTCCCATCGCTGGTGCGTCATGAAGGACAGCACCTTGGGAATGACGACCGGGTTATCCAACGTCATGGTTTCCATGTTGGGTTGGCCGATGAGGATCAGCCCGACGCCCTCGTCGGTCTCGAAGTGCCCCTCCATCGCCGCAAACGTCACCGGTTGATGCTCGACGACCATTTTCGCCTGGATATCGCCTGTCGGAAATGCCGCCGCCAGAGAGGCGAGCGCGCCAGTAATCGTCGCTACCTGCAGGAACTTCTTGGCGTGAGGGACGTGCCTGCCGGAAAGCAAATAGAACGCACCGATTCCCGCCATGACAAAAGCCCCGGTGACGGCTGCACCGATCATGGTGTGCGCATATTGGGCGAATGCCCAGGGATTGGTGAGAAAGGCACCGAGGCTCTCGAGCACGATGACGCCGTCCTCGCGCACGCGGTGACCGACGGGATGCTGCATGAAGGCATTGGTACACACGATGAAGTAGCCGCTGAGCCAGGAGCCCAGCCACACCATGACCGCGGACAACAAATGCAGCTTCGGACCCAAACGCTTCTCGCCGAACAACAATAGGTAGAGGAACGAAGACTCCAGAAAAAAGGCAAACACTCCCTCCATGGCAAGCGTCTGCCCGATGACGCCTCCGGCAGCCTCGCTGAAGCGGGCCCAGTTGGTTCCAAACTGAAACTCGAGAGGGATGCCGGTGACCACGCCGAGGACGAAACCCAGGCCGAACACCTTGATCCAAAAGCGTGCAGCCTCGTTTGCGACCGTGTCGCCCCTCAGGCCCATGGTCTTCAATACGACGATCAGAAGCCCCAAGCCGATCGTCAGCTGTGGAAACAGATAGTGATACGTGATCGTGAAGGCGAACTGGAGTCGATGGGCGAGCAGAGCATCCATGACGAGCCGAACGTACGATCAATCCGTTCCGATGACTACAGGAGTCAGACGGGACGGATGACACGTCCCGCGCGGACGCCAGACTGATACACGCCCGCCTTAACCGCGTGTTCGCCGTTGATGAAGACGTGCTCGATGCCGCGTGAGCGACCCGCCGGTTGCTTGCCCTCAGGCGGACTGTCGCAGATCTGCGCTGCATCGAAGACGACGACGTCCGCCGCCTTGCCCGATGCGAGCACACCGCGGTGACTCATGCCAAAGCGGTCCGCGCTGGCGCCCGTCATGCGGTGAACCGCAGTTTCCAGATCGAAGAGCCGGCGGTCACGGACGAGCGGCCCCAGGATCCGCGGGAAGGTCCCGAGCGCGGCGGGGTTGGGATGGCCGCCGCTTTTCACGATCACGTCGGTTTCGAACAGGCATGCTTCGTGACCGAGCACCGTTTCCAACGCACGCTCGTCTTCCGGTCCGCCGCTGTAGCTGTGGAAGAGCATGGTCGTCGCCCCCTTGCTTCGCTCGGCCAAGGTGAGCATGGCGTTGAAGGGCGAGGTCTTCCATTCGCGGGCGATCTCGGCAATGGTGAGCCCGTTGAGCTCCTCCCAGCCTTCGACGCCGGCGTCCATCACCTGAAAGTCGCTGTAGACGAAACCCGCCAAGCGGAAGCCTAGCTCGAGCTCGACGCGGAGGCGCATGCGGGCGAGGCGGCTCCGGTAGGCGCCGGGAAGCGCTGCCAGGAACCAGTAGGGAAACGGTGCATGGATCGTGGTGTTGCCGCAGGTGTAGGGGTAGGCGTCGATCATGATGTCGAGCCCGTCACGCCGAGCGGCGTCCACCATCTCGAGGCACGCGTCAACGCTCCGCCAGCTCCGGCGTCCGACGAAGATGAAGTGGGAGAGCTGGAGTCTCACGCCCGTCCGCCGTGCTACGTCGAGCATCTCGCGAAGAGCGCGCACGTTGTGGGCCTCCGGGGTGGTCAGAGGATAACAGGGCGAGATCCGCGAATATGCTTTGAGGTGAACCGTTGCGGTGGCATCGGCCTCTGCGGCCACCTGGCAGAAATCCTGCAGCTCTTCCACCGAGGAGTACATGCCGGGGTCGTAGCCCAGGCCAAAGCTCAAACCGCATGCCCCCTCCTCGAGGCTTTGCCTCAGGCGTTCCAGGCAATTCGATTGCTCGTCGACTGGCATCGGTCCGCGAGCGACATCGGACCCCGCGTAACGCAAGGTCGAGTGCCCGACGAGCTCCGCCAGGTTCAGCGCCAGTTTTCCGTCCTCCATTTGTTCCAGGTATTCGGCGAACGATTCCCAGGTGTAGTCGAAGGGGCGGTCCCGAGCGATCGATGCAAAGTCGTGAAGCCGTCCGAGCGTCTCGCGCCGCAGGGGAGCGG
>Ga0233413_10000379_pt1 | contig 21547 bp, 10 predicted proteins | sample Na_anoxic_6_MG_FD_189019 | JGI IMG/M metagenome (GOLD analysis project Ga0233413, IMG submission 189019) | Seawater microbial communities from Saanich Inlet, British Columbia, Canada - Na_anoxic_6_MG | ecosystem: Environmental > Aquatic > Marine > Inlet | place: Canada: British Columbia...
TATCCTTTCCGAGTTGTGGGGAAGTGCAGTTCTATCCTTGATGTTTTGGGGATTTGCAAATGAAATTGTAAAGACAATGGAAGCGAAGCGTTTTTATACTCTATTCACAATGGGATTCAATCTTGCCCTCGTAGCGTCAGGCCCGTTGATTTATTATTTTTCGGAAGCTGGAAAATACGTTCCTGCCGGAGTAGATCCTTGGCAGTTTTCACTAAATTACCTGATGGCTTTTGTGTCAATTTCCGGTCTAACGATTGTAGCTGCATACTGGTGGATGAACCGTTATGTTCTTACTGATAAGAGATTTTACGACCCGGAAAACATGGTAAAGAAAGAAAAGAAAAGCAAGCCAAAGCTGTCTATCGGTGAAAGCTTAGTTTTCTTGGCAAAATCATCATACCTTCGTAACATTGCTCTTCTTGTGATTGGATATGGAATGTGCATCAACTTGGTTGAAGTTGTTTGGAAAGGGCAATTGAAGCTTCATTACACCAACTTTAACGACTACAGTGCTTTCATGGGTATTTTCTCAACTTGCACAGGATTATTTACAATCTGCATGACTTTCGTTGGTGGGTATATCATCCGTACTCGCGGATGGGGTAAAGCTGCGATGATGACTCCAATGGCGTTATTGATCACCGGATCTGCATTTTTTGCTTTTATTGTCTTTAAGGACTACCTAGGAGCATATATTGCATTTATGGGGACAACACCTGTATTCATGGCTGTGATCATTGGAATGATCCAAAACATTGCAAGTAAGTCGACTAAATACTCACTATTCGACCCGACCAAAGAGATGGCATACATCCCACTGGATCAGGAATCTAAAGTGAAAGGTAAGGCAGCGATTGACGTTGTCGGCGCGAGACTTGGAAAGTCCGGAGGATCAGCTATGTATAACATCCTTCTTCCAACAGTTGGAAGCTTGGCTGTGACAGTGACTCCTCTAGAAGCTGTTACTCCTATTGTGGCAGTAGTCATGATTGGTGTGATTGTTCTTTGGATCTCTTCTGTTCGTTCTCTCAATAAGCAATATCTTGAGAAGACAGAAGGTGAAACATCTGCTACACCGGAAAAACCGGCTGCAGGCGAACCGGCTCAGGCCACATCATAATCAAAAAGGGGCGTTTCGCCCCTTTTTTTTTGCTCAAAAATTTTCACAAGAAGATTTATCTCGTGCAAATAATCTGTCCTGTCCATCCGGCCTATCTTCAACAAAACGCGCTTTTTCCGAAAGAATTTACTCACAGAGCTCAAAGAACTTTTTAACAGAAAACTCATCCCTACCTTTCCTTAACCGCGAAGGACGCGAAGGTGCGCGAAGATACGCGAAGAATTTCGTTCGGCACTAGATTTGCCTCTACCTCTTCCTAACCGCGAAGGACGCGAAGATTTTCGTTCAGCAGAAAACTTGCCCCTACCTCTTCCCAACAGTAAAGATGCCTGAAGCTTTCTAATCAATAAGAATATTTGTTTGAATGAAGAGAGTCTACTGCTGAACGAAATTCTTCGCGTATCTTCGCGCACCTTCGCGACCTTCGCGGTTTAAAAGTAGGGGTCTGAACATTTCCTGTCTATTTCTAGGCCGCCCTATCCTGTATATCCTTCCTATCCTGTATATCCTGTTGCAACTTCCCCCCATTTCTGATAATCTCTCTCTTTATCATCACTATTTAATTAAAGGAATTTAGCTGCTATGGAAAAACAAAAACGTTGGCATTTTTATCTTATCCTTGCCGTCATGATTTTGACGCTTTACAATATCTTACCTACTGTTTTTTATTATTCGAAACCTTTGAAAAGCCCCATAGATGCGAAACGAGCAGAAACTGTCTCGAATCAAATTATTTCTCGTGTCAATGAATTAGAAGATGACTCCAAATCCTGGCTAGAAGATTTCACTAAACATCTTGGTATTCACCCCAAATCGATTTCTTTTAACAAAGCCGATCCCGGCGTTTTTGAAATCGCTTTCAAAGACATTCATGACGCAAATCTTTTTAAACAATTTCTACCTAGAGCCGGATCACTTATTCCATTTGTCCCTGCACAACTAGAACTGGATCCGACAACAGCTCCTGAAACATCTGATAAAGTTGTGGTTTTACGACAAGTAAACGTTTACCTGGAGCCGTCCGAATCAAAGAAATTGTTTCAGTATGTTCCGAAGATGACAAAAGGAAATATTTCGAAAGGCTACCGAGCATTAATCAACGATCGGGTTTCTCAGTTGGCGCTCGCATTCGGAGGAGATAGTAAGAATGCAGTACAAATCTCTGCAATTGTTAGAAATACTAGTGACACTAGTTTCGATGACTTAACTGTTTCCGTAGCAAAAGAAATTGTAGATATCGAGACAACATTAGGATCAAACCATCCGATTGCAAAGAGATATTTTGCAAGTTTTTCTCAAACTGATGATTCCGACCGTGCGAATATGATGCAGCAGTTCCTCACCCAAATGGACGCTACAAAGGGAAGAATAAATCAAACCCGTGAACCTTTAGCTGCTGAACAGAAAAAGGTAGAAGAAAAAGGGGAATTTCTTAATCCCAGCACTGCACAGCGTTTGTCAACACTTGACGGTCAGATATCAGCCCTGACAAAGGCAAGTGAAATCATCCGTCAAAACAGTACAGCTTTCAACGCAGGTAAAGCACCACTCACTTTAAAAGAGATTCAAACTCAGCTGACAAAAAGCCAAAAATCAATGGATCCTAAAGAGCCTATTCAGGTGATTAACCTACAAAACAGCAATCCACTGGTAGAAGCTTTAGTCATTGATTGGGGAAATGATCGCATTGAGTTACAGCTCTATGATGATGTTGAGAAACTTCGCTTGAATCTCGATAAAAACGAAGAAATTGCGTACCAGCGTGATAAACTGAACCAGTACCTGATCAATGATATAGCAAGAGCTTCACGTACTTCGGATGAGAATATTGCTCCGGAACGAGATGGCTTTGCCGTAGCTTTGAGCACTTTAACAAATCCTCAAAGCTTTCTCACTATGAATCTAGGATATGTCGCAGGAAAACAATCCCGGCAAATGGTCGATCGCCTTCAAGGTGATTGGACGCCTAAGCACGCTGATTTAGTTCGCGAAGTTTTTCCGGTCAATGATTACGCGACATACAAAAAGATGAGTTCTGAAGACCAGCGTTTGGGATTGGTAGTTTACGCACCTGCGATGCATAGTGAAATACCTCCAAAAGGATTTAAAACAGATTCGATCTATGTGATCGCGCGTGGATTGGAAAACATTATCCAAAAGTATGAAGCATCTCCTGATGCGCCGACTGCTGAACAGCTCAAAGCTGATTTTGGTAAGCTGAATCGGTTGCTGCAAAAAAATGGATTCATCGGATATCCGGGTTCTTCTTATGGAGTAGCGAAGGAGTTTCAGAATGACTATATTTTTGAGCTTGATGACTACTACTCAACACTCATCAATGCAACGCGCGAGAATTTCTCGGCAAGAGGAAGTAAAAGATACGCTGTTCTCCCCTTCACTGACGTGGAACAACGGATTATCACTTTGAACAACATCGATGATGAGATTCAAGAAGACCTTCTCAAATGGAGAGATGAATACAGTTCCGCACAAGTTGACTTGAATGTGACACGAAAGTATGAAGTACCTCCTCCGACAAAAAATCCGATGATTGAAAATGTCAAGTTGGGAATGGTCAAGTATTTTCGTGGAGATGACCGTAAAATCTTAAAATGGGGTCTTGACCTTTCCGGAGGTAAGACAGTAAGAATTGGACTTCGCGACAGCAACAATCAAATCGTTACTGACCCGGAAGACCTCAATCAAGCTGTAAACGAGCTCTATACCCGTATCAATAAAATGGGTGTTTCGGAACGTACAATCCGTATTGAGAATAACAACATTATTCTTGATTTCCCCGGATCACAGGCACTATCAGCTCAAGAGCTGGTCAAAGCTTCTGCGATGTACTTCCACATTGTGAATGAAAAATTCACTCCAAATAACCCTCAGCTTCGGGATGACGTGAATCAATTCCTGCAAGATATCTGGAATGAAGCTGTGGTGACTAACAGAAAAGATGTGGAAAGCATTAACGAAATTGCATGGCAACATCTTGGTGGTGAGGCTCAGGGGGTGCGAGCTCGAAGCGATTCAGCTAAAAACCTGTTTGATAAAGGCCTTCGTGTTGCAAATCCAAAGGATTCCAAGACTAGCCACACATTTAATGACACTCTTTCAAAGATTGCAGTCCAGCGTGGAGATGACTACTCAGCTTGGCAAGGTCAAACCCATCCTTTGATTACAGTGTTTAACAATTACGCATTGGAAGGATCCAATCTGACAAATATACAGGCAGGATACGACCCAACGGAAGGGAACATTCTCACTTTCAGTGTGAAGCGTTCTTATGACCGTGGAGAAGGAAGCCCAAGGGAAGACTTCCACAACTGGACCTCACAATTTTCAGAAGATCGTATTGCTGGAACTCCTAAAGAAGCTTATTCACAAGGTCGTGGATGGAGAATGGCTGTCATTCTAAATGACACAATTACTACAATGCCAAACCTTCGAGCTGCTCTTCGAGATGGAGGAACAATCAGTGGCCGGTTCTCACAAAGAGAAGTAGCTCAGCTTTCTGCTGACCTAAAAGCCGGGTCTCTGAGCTTTACTCCTCGCATCCTCTCGGAACAGAATGTCAGTCCTGAACTTGGAGAGACAGAGCGTGCAAAAGGACTTAGTGCTGCGTTGGTAGGACTGATACTCGTAGCTGTCGCTATGATCGGATACTATCGCTTCGCGGGGCTAATTGCTTTTTGCGCTGTGATGTTAAATCTCTTGATCATGTGGGGTGTTCTGCAAAATCTTGATGCCGCTTTGACTCTTCCCGGAATCGCGGGTATTGTCTTAACGATCGGTATGGCGGTCGATGCAAATGTTTTGGTCTTCGAACGAATTCGGGAAGAATTCCAGATTTCAGGTAGAATCGCTTCAGCTATCCAAGCAGGATACAATAAAGCCTTCACAGCTATCTTGGATTCCAACATCACAACGATCATTGCAGCTTTGATCTTGATTCAATTCGACTCAGGACCGATCAAAGGATTTGCCGTAACATTGATCATCGGTTTGACCTCATCTATGTTCACCGCACTGTTCGTTACCCGCTACTTTTTTGCCGGGTGGGTTCGTAATCCCAAGAACACTAAACTGAACATGTCCCATTGGATTGGGGAAACTAAAATCGATTTCTTAAAATGGGCAAAACCGGCTGTTACGGCCTCACTTGTTCTAATGATCGCCGGAGGATATCTTTTCTATAACCAAAGGAATGTTCTTTTTGGAATGGACTTTACAGGAGGATATTCTCTAACTTTGGATCTTGAAGAGAAAGCAGGTGAGACTGGATATCAAGACATCGCGTCGAATGCGATCTTGACGAAAGGAGCTTTCCCGGTAGACTTCCAAATCCAGGAATTGAGCAAACCCAATCAATTGCGTATCCAATTAGGAATGGGTATGGAAGAACCCGGACATCCTTTCCATGGAATGCCTGAAATTCTGAAAGAAGGTCCTTTTACTTATGAATTCCAATCGAATCCAAGAATCACATGGGTCGTAGATGCTCTTGCTTCAGCAGGACTGTCGGTTCAACAAAGTGATCTGGATACTCTTAACAAAGATTGGACCATGATGAGCGGACAGTTCTCTGAAACAATGAGGGATAACGCTTTGATGGCATTAACAATTGCTCTTATCAGTATCTTGATTTATATCACTTTCCGATTCGAGTTCAAGTATGCCATTGCCGCAGTGATCGCCCTTACCCATGACGTTCTTATCACACTGGGAATCCTCGCAATATTCCGATATGCAGGATTCGCTGTACAGATCGATCTTGAAGTTGTCGGGGCAATTATGACCATTATCGGGTACTCGCTCAATGACACGATTATTGTCTTTGACAGAATTCGAGAAGATATCAAAGTGCTTCGCAAGCTGAAGTTCTCTGAAATCATTAATCACGCAATCAATATTACATTGAGTCGTACCTTAATGACATCAGGAACAACACTTCTTGTCTTGCTTAGCCTAGTGCTCTTGGGTGGACAGGCAATCTTCGACTTCTCATTAGTCATGACGATTGGTGTCATTGTGGGAACTTTCTCATCCCTATTCATTGCAGGTCCGGCGATGCTCTACTTCCACAACAGAGAAGAGAGATCTCTTGAACCAAGCAAAGTCTAAAAAAAGAACAGCAGAGGCGCAAATGCGCCTCTGCACTTCTCTAATCACCACTTATTGATACTAAAGAATCTGCGCGCAGCGCTTTGGAGTGCGGTGACTCTGTCACCGCTTTGGTACCGCTCGGACTAGGAGTATAAGGAATCCAAAAGCATGCAGTTGTGACGCACAAAATCTCATACGTATTAAACCGGAATGCTCGAATATCCTAGTGTCACACTCGAACTCGCATGCTTCTGGAGCTCTCACATGCCTAGTCCGAGCGGTACCAAAGCGGTGACAGAGTCACCGCACTCCAAAGCCCTTCGGGCAAATCCTTTCGTAGAAAGCGCAAAATGACCCCTGCTACTTGAGGATGTGAGCAGCTTGCTGCTTGAGGCTCCAAAGCGCTACGCGCTTCGAGCGAATACATTGTTCTTGCCACCAGCCCTAAATTCAGGTAAAATGATTATATGGAATAAAATAAAGATTAAACAATGCATTTTTGGCAGAATAACACGGATAATCCCCTGTGGATCTATCCGAAAAATGATACGGAGTGGCAAGAAAAGATAGTAAAAGAGTTTCGCATTCACCCTGTAACGGCACAAATCCTTGTGTCACGGGGCTTTTCAGATATTGAGCAAATTCATAGCTATCTGTATGCGAAGTTACCTGATCTCCATGACCCATTTCTCCTTACAGAAATGCCGAAAGCGGTCAAACGCATTCTTCATGCGGTTGAGAACAATGAAAATATTTTAATCTACGGGGATAATGACGTTGACGGGATGACCGGTACGGCCTTATTAACGGATTACTTACGTTTTATTGGTGCAAATGTTTTCTTTTACGTCTCCAGTCCTAGTACACATCGAGACGGTTTAATTATTGAAGCTTTGGAATTTGCTCTAAAAAATCAATGCAAGCTTTTGATCACTGTAGATTGCGGGATTACTGCGGCTCCGGAGATTGCAAAAGTTGTTGAAAACAACGTAGATGTAATAGTGACAGATCACCATGAACCGACTCATACGATTCCGCATTGCACTGCCACATTGAATCCGAAATTGGTTGGTGACAAATATCCTAACAGAGATCTCACGGGTGTTGGAGTTGCGTTTAAGCTTGCTCATGCCATAACGAACACGTTAGTCGAGCAGGGTAAAATCACTTCCAAGAAAGTTGACCTTAAAAGGTATTTGGATCTTGTAGCTCTTGGAACAATTGCAGACATGGGGCAACTACTTGGTGAAAATAGAATTCTTGTTCGTTATGGAATCCAGCAACTTCGCAAGACAAAGCGAATAGGCTTGGCTAAATTAATTTCAATTACAGATACCGAGTTGAGTCAAGTTACTACATTTACGATCGCATCTAAAATCTCCCCAAGAATGAATAGTTTGGGAAGAATTGATGACCCAAATAAAGGTGTAGAAATGCTTCTTGTTCGCAATACAGTTGCTGCTGAGAAGCTAGCCGTAGAGCTTGATCTCAATAATATTGAAAGGCAACGGATCGAAAAAACCATGTCGGTAGATGTTGAAAATACGATTACGACTCAGCCCGAGACGCTTGATCACAAAGCGATCATCATGGAGTCTGATAAGTGGCACCCCGGAGTGATTGCGATTCTCTCAACAAGAATTTCCAAACATTACAATCGTCCAACTGTCATGATTGCGTTAGACAATGATATGGGTAAAGCTTCTATGAGATCCACTCATGAATTTCCACTTCTTCCTGTTTTGAAGGATATGTCTGATATACTCATTAATTTTGGTGGGCATGACTTTGCTGCCGGTTTAACGATCAAAAAGGAAAACATCCCTGAATTTAAGAGGCGATTTTTTGCTAAGGCTGATGAAATGCTGAGTGATCACGATGTAATGAGCAAATTACAACTTGATGCCGAAGTGGAATTTAAAGATTTAACATTTGATTTCATGGAATCGATCAAACTCTTGGAACCCTTTGGAAACGAAAACCCGCAGCCGGTTTTATATGCAAAAGCAAAGCAGGCATGGCCGCCGAAGGTTATCGGAAAAACACATTTAAAGTTTTATCTTGAACAAGGTGATCGAATGCTGGAAGGGATAGCTTTTGGTAAAGCTGCCTTGAGTCCGAAGCTCCGCAAAAAGAACTTAGTCTTGCAGGTGGCATTTACTCCGCAGATCAACACCTATCAGGGACCTAGTATCCAGCTCATGATTCGTGATTTTAAGATCATCGACGAGCAACCTAATACACTTTAAAACTTGGCCTAAAAATTCACCACAGAAGCACAGAGATGTTAGTCGTGCCTCTGTGATGAATTCTGGATGAGATTTTTTTGGATGGGATTTTAGGGCACAAAAAAAGGAGCAAGTGGAACATAGAATGTTCGACTTACCCCTGTTAAATTCGATTTCGAAAGGTAGAATTAACTAGCCTGACGACGATTTCTTTTGTTGTTGAGATATGCTTTCTTATACTCTTCAATATCAGAAGTATGTACCACCCAAGCAGCTCCCTTACGTTGCGCCTTCAACATTCCTGTTCGTGTCGCATAATAAATCTTCTGCGCAGGAACTTCGAGCATCTTTGCAACTTGATTCACAGAAAAATAACCACTGTTGTTATCAAATAGCAACTCGCCATTAAAGGTAGATTTCGTGCGAGAATACTTCTGCTTACGATAATCTTCTAAATCATCAAGATGAATTGTCCAACGAGTCGTTTCTTTACTCGCTTTCAACTTCTTCAACTTAATCGCAACATAAATCGCCTGACGCGTTACATTGTTAATCCGAGCAGCTTCAGTTATTGAAACAACTTTCTTTACCTGCTCTTGCTTTTCTTCTTTTTGTTCAAAATTAGTCTCAGACATTGTGAAAAAACCTCCTTAAGTCTGCTTTTTATTTTTAAAAACTCTTGCACTTAAAGCTCTAAAATTACGAGCTTAAAACGCGATTCTATTATGATTCCTCACATTTACGGTCCATTTCACCAATGTGAAGTTACTATTATACATAAAAAAGAATTGAAATCAAGCATTTCCTTACAAAATCATCAAAATTTTAAGAAAAAATGAACAAGTCTGCAGACTATTGGTTAAAACGGCGATAATTTTGAGTAGAGAATGGAAACTAATGGTAATAGATGTGGTGTTTTTCCAACAAAGAGAGAGGAATAATTGGATCTAAACCCTTGTTTCTCTTTATAATGAGAAATACTTACTGAATAGAGAGGAAAATTCAAATGGTACAAAGAGCTTTATTGATCGTTCTGTCCCTAGTGATCTGTGGCTTTGTTGATGCAAAGTTACCGGAAATCAAGCCAACTACAGTGCTAACGAAAATGAAAGAGATCATGCAAATGCACGCTTCTCAAAGAGAGTTGAATCCCCAAATCATGAAACGCACCTTGCAAAACTATATTGAAGGGATGGATCCAAACAAAACCTATTTCATCCAATCTGACATTGATCATTGGATTGAACCTTCCGATAGCTATTTAGATAAAATGCTGAATGACTACGAAAACACTGATTATGCTGTGTTTGATCAGATTCATGAGACAATGATCAAGGCAATCACTCGACGTTACGGTTTAGAAAAACAGATAGATCTAACGGCGTTGCCGGAAAAGGTAAACCCAAAAGATCTGAAGGATATCGACTGGGTATCGGATGAACAGGAGCTACTTGATCGGATTGCAATGTTTAAATCACTTGAAGTGGATACATATTCCAAACTTGATGATGAGTTGAAGGATACTACACTTCAAAGAATTGCAAAATATAGAACCTCATACGAAGAAAAATATCTTCAGGTAGACCCAACACAGCGCCAACAAATGATCTTGTCCAATGTCCTCAAGGCTAGCGCCTCTGCACTTGATTCACAAACGAGTTATTTTACCCCTGATGAAGCAACCCAGTTTTTGATCAATGTCCAACAACGGCTTTTTGGGATTGGAGCTCAATTACGAGATGACATCAATGGCTTTACTGTTGTTAAAATTGTCGAAGGAAGCCCGGCGGAATCAGGTGGAGATTTAAAAGTAAAAGATCGAATTATTGCTGTGGATGGTGAACCTGTAGTAGGAAAAGACATTCTAGAGGTGGTCGAACATATCCGCGGAGAAGAAAACTCACCGGTCGTATTGACAGTGATCCGAGAAGAAGGGGAAGAAGGCAAGAAGGAAGAAACAAGAGTTGATGTAACGATCATGAGAGGAGAAGTTGTTTTAAAAGAGAGCCGTTTTGAGACTTCTTTTCAGCCCTTTGGTGATGGCGTCATCGCCTATGTCAGACTATTTACCTTCTATGAAGACCCTGAAAGCGCCTCTTCCAAAGACATCGCAAAAGCGATAGAAGAGTTAAAGGAAGAACATAATGTAAAGGGAATCATTCTTGACCTTCGCTCCAATACCGGAGGGTTGTTGACCCAGGCCGTTGGAGTAACCGGATTGTTTATTTCAAAAGGAATAGTGGTAGGAATCAAAGACAACACGGATGCAATCCAATACCTGCGGGATACCGATGGGAAAGCTGTTTGGGATGGCGCATTAGTTGTCATGGTCAATCGAGCCAGTGCATCAGCTTCGGAAATTGTAGCTCAAACCCTACAAGATTATGGACGTGCAATCATTGTTGGAGATGAGTTTACTTACGGCAAAGGATCCTTCCAAACCTTCACTTTAAATGGTCGAATGAACGAGCAGGTAAACCCTGAAGGTGAATACAAAGTAACAAGAGGAAGATACTACACTGTGTCGGGAAAAAGCCCTCAGCTTGTCGGTGTAAAGGCTGATCTAACTGTACCCGGAGTTCTTTCGGAAATGGATATTGGAGAAGAGCATTCCAAGTTTCCTTTGGAAAACGACTCAATTAAGCCTAATTTTGAAGATGATTTGTCCGATGTACCCTATTCTCAGCGAGAGAAAATTCGTATGCTTTACAAGTTTGATCTTCAACCGATCATGACGGAATATACAGACCACCTTGATCAATTGAGAAAAAATTCAAATTACCGAATTGAAAAAGACACGAACTACCAAAACTTCTTGAAAGAGTTGAAAAAGACAGACTACTTTGAGGAAGATGAGCAAGAGGAATTCGGGAAGAACGACTTGCAGTTGATGGAAGGGTATAATATTATGAAGGATCTTATCCTGTTGCAAAATTAGCGACGGCAAGCCTTGGGAAGGGGGAAGGGAAGAAGCTCTGAGTTCTGAATTATGAGTTCTGAGTGGTTTTGTAGTGTAATTCTCTTCTCGTCCTTCCAACATCAATAGGTAACTTGCGTTCTGTTGCATTCTCGCCCTTCCCCTGGTAAGGGGAAATTGTTTGTTCCCAGGATGCAGGCCGAAAGGCAAATCCTGGGAACAAACATACATAAAGAAAGCCCTGATAAGAGCGACTTGTTAATAAGATATCCGACACCAAAAATAATAGGCACAAGAAGAGTCGCATAAGAAACCACCTTTAACACCCCCAAACCTACCTTTGTTGCAGATTTATGCTCTTTAACATCTTGAAAACCTTTAAAATAATCACCACAAATATTTAAATTATTTTTTAATATATTCATTTTAATACAAACCTCTTTTTGTTATCATAATAAACTACACAAACCATACAAAAAAAGAAATTAAGAATTGATTAAGGATTAACTTTTAGCGTAATTCTCATGTTTTATTCATTATTTTCAGTGGTAAATTCTACAGAAAAACCGCTTCCATTTCCTACTTGATGCTTAGTCCTTTTTTTGAGACAATTACCTTCATAAAAATACAACATCAAGGAAAATCTTTATGACTGTTCGTGTACGAATTGCCCCCTCTCCGACCGGAGATCCCCATGTAGGAACTGCTTACATGGCTATTTTCAATCTTATTTTCGCTCGTCATCATCAGGGAAAATTCATTCTCCGTATTGAAGATACCGATCGCACGAGAAGCCGGCCCGAATATGAAGAAAATATTTACAAAGCACTGGATTGGTGCGGAATTGAATGGGATGAGGGTCCGAATATCGGAGGAGATTATGGGCCCTATCGGCAATCGGAACGAACAGAGATATATCAGAAATACGCTCAGGAGCTTCTCGATAACGATAAAGCGTATAAGTGTTTTTGCTCCTCGCAAGATCTTGCTGAAATGCGGATGGTTCAGGCGAAGCGTGGTGGAAGAATGGGTTATGACCGACGATGTCGCAATTTGAGTGCTGATGAAATTCGAGAGAGAGAAGAAAAGGGAACGCCTTATACGATTCGCTTAAAGGTCCCCCTTAAGGGAGAATGTGTTTATGAAGATGCCATCAAAGGAAGAAGCGAAGTGCCTTGGGCGGATGTAGATGATCAGGTTTTGATGAAATCCGATGGATTCCCTACGTATCATCTCGCGAATATCGTAGATGATCACCTCATGGAGATCACTCATGTGATCCGTGGAGATGAATGGATGAGTTCGACACCAAAACACGTGTTACTCTATGAGTATTTTGGATGGAAACCTCCGGTTTTTATGCATATGCCTCTTCTTCTTGGGACCGACGGAAAGAAGCTTTCCAAGAGAAAGAATCCTACTTCAATTTTCTTCTATCGTGATAGCGGGTTTCTTCCGGAAGCGTTTCGCAATTTTATCACGCTGGCGGGCTATAGCATGCCGGGAGATCGAGAAGTATATTCGCTTGATGATATTATCAAGGAATTTGACGCTTCTCGTATAGGAGTTTCCGGAGCTGTTTTTGATGTGAAGAAGCTAGAGTGGATTAATCAGCAATATATTTTAAATCATATCCCTGTAGAAAATCTCTGGAACCGCATTAAGGACTGGGGTTTTAATGACGATTTTATGAATCGTTTGATGCCTCTTTGTCATTCAAGGATTAAAACATTTGGAGATTTCATCGACCTTGCGGACTTCTTTTTTATCAATCATTTGAAGTACACTCCTGAATTATTCAAAGCAAGAGGTGTCAATGAAGAACAATCTGCGATGCTCCTACAAGCCATGATTTGGAGTTTGGAAGAATCTGAGAGTTGGGAAAGCTCAGGGGTTCACCAAGCATCTAAAGAAGTTGCTGAAGTGTTTGGAGTCCATCACAAGAAAAGTGTCATGCCTTTATTATTTGCCAGCTTGATGGGAAAGAAACAGGGTCTTCCTTTATTTGATTCCGCAGAGCTTTTAGGAAAAGATCTAGTTAGAGCTAGATTTTTGGAGTCGATTCAGTTCTTAGGCGGAATTTCGAATAAGAAATTAAAACTGTTAAAGGAAGCCTGGGACAAAAGAGACTGCAAGGAATTCATCGGAAAGGAATAGAGCACGAATAGCTTCGAAGAAGCGGCAGAATAGTAGCCTGGGGTGAAGCGTCTAGCGGAACCCCAGGAAAATATCGATAATAGACACTTAGTGCCGAAGGCCCGACAGAAGCTTGATATATTCGAATAATTTAATAATCACAAATTGCATGACAGATTCGCCAACTGTAGAATCCCCACTTTTCTATCTTCTGTCGGGCCTTCGGCGCTGCTGGGTTTGTTGTCACAGTGTTCCTGGGGTTCCGCTAGCCGCTTCACCCCAGGCTACTATTCTGTCGCTTCTTCGAAGCTTTTCTCAGCATGTGTCAATGATAACAATGCTAGGGCAAAATTATCTTCTTGAATCTGATGCTCGAAGACCTTCGATAAAGTATTGAGCCATTGCAGGAGCGATATTCGTAAAAAATCCTCGTGTCGCAGTATAAGCCACACCGGTTGCTGCAGGATATACCAACCAACTCACAGACTCGGGTAAACGATTACCTACTGCATTCAAAACACCTTCGCCATAATACATCGTGATGAAAATAGGAGCTACAGTCTCTGAAACCACCCCAACCGTATATAACAACCCTTGGGTATTGTCATGGATCTGATCCTCATCATTTCCACCATGTGCACGAATATAGCTTCCAGCCGGTATCAATACACAAGAATAAAAAGCTCCTGCTGTTGCTCCTTGGAATCCGCCAAGCCTTGCTCCAACACCTGTTAAATAGCCTCCAACAGCCCCTAATAAGGTTGGAGCCACTACTTTTCCCGCTTTCTTCATGGTATAACTCACGGCATCGGCCATCAAATTAAGCCCTCGTGCTACCGTTGCATGTCCGTCTACACCTGCCATTTTGAACCTCCTGTGTGTTGTCATTCAAAAAAGGACAGGTACAAACTATCATTTAAGAAAAAATGAAAGCAAGTGTATTCAGAGCAATCTTTTTAAGCTTCTATGCTGAACTCATGAGAATCGAAGTCATCATTCAAACCATACCATGCATCTCGGCGAGCCATTAATGAATCATCGTCTTCTGCATCGGCAATAAGATCTGTTAATGCTTCGTAAAATGCACCTTCGGAATCATTACGTCGCCATTTCCAATCTTCATTCTTTTCGACGGTAAATTGCTCACGTAACTTTGGAAGAAATTCTTTTTTCGATTTAATCACATCCCCTAGTCGATTCTCCTGTAATATCTTCGCGGTATAGGCTTCCCATAAGATCAAATGGTAGGTATTATCAGCAAGAAATTGTGTATCTGAAACAAGAGATTCCGCAACGAAACTCCCTCCGGGCTTTCCAACGCATACATCGGTAATTGCCTGAAGATCGATCATCTCTTCTTCGCCGACAAAGCCTCTCACTTCAAAAGTGACATTCGGGTTGAAGTGATCTCGATTATTTTCTCTATATTCTTCAAGCTTCTTTTTTTGATTCGCATTCCTTCCGCAAATCGTAATTACTCGCACCCTTTCAGGTAGATCTCCTTCTTTTGCCTCGCAAATCATCTTTGTCCAAGGGCTTTCCGCTCCACTACTTCCATTCGTTACCAGAACCACCTTTTCTTCGGAACATATACCATATTTACTTCGAATCGCATCCTTTTCATCCTCAGATCTCTTTTGTAAAAATCCGGGACGAATGCCATAGCCGACATCGACTACTTTATCATCATCAATTTTCCCCTTAAAGGCATCTCTTTGTTCTTGAATATCGTAAGGAAGCGCCATGCGAACATGTTCATAGTCATTCCCATCTAACCACTCGCTATTGCATTCCATATCAGTCCCTATGACCATGAAAGGGATCCCTAATTCTTTTGCTACATCACGAAAATATTTATTATGCATTCCATATACAGAAACGAGGACATTCGGACGTTCCTTTAACACTCTTTCACGAATATACGACTTATACGTTTCAATTGCTGCGGGATCCGGTGCTTTCTTTTTCGATCCACGTAAAAAACTAATCGTTCTCCAGTTTAATCCCGCGAGAAGCGTATTAAACATCGTTGAGATCGTGAATTCGCCACCACAGAGTTGATTGACCGGATCTGTTGGAAGTAATATTTGGTTGGGGACATCCACGTTAACCGTGTGAAACTCTTTCTTTCCTAAATATTTCTGCAAGGCATCCACACAAGATGTGTGTCCTCCACCCCAGTTACAGGAAAGAAACATAGCAGTTTTCTTTTTCTCGTCATGAGGTCCTTGCTCTTCATGTCCTGGGATGTAATCAGATCCTTTTATTTGGGCGCTTGCAATACCGTCTGATTTTTTCACCATAGGCTCAGTACCCGGCCAAAACTCATGAGGTTCAACAGGATCCTTATGTCCGGTAATCGCATGGTCATGAATACAGTTACAAAATGTGTGATCCGATACTTCTTCAGGAATCAACTCATGCATCAAATCCCCCACATGCTGCCACTGCTGACGTAGCTGACCCATTTCAGCTCCAAACTGAGAACGTGATCCGAGAAAATCTCTGTCATTTTTCAATACTCTTCCATAAACACGATAGAGAGCCATGAGTTCATTCAAAACTTCATTTGCCCGGCCCATTTCCTCAGGTGTAAGCCCTGCCTCATGCGCTGGCAAAGATCGGGTCAAAAGATCCAATTGCAATTCAAGCAGACCCAACTCATCGCTCCATTTATGCAACTGCTGTTGAGTTTGTATATTTTCTGCCATCTGCACATAGGAATCTGAATATACTTCGTCTTTAAACGATCTCACTAATTCACGATATACACACGCTTTTAACGGATTCTCATCCTGAATTTTATCTGCCGCAGCCAAAAGAACAGGGGTGATGACATCCTGAAAAACTTTAAAATCATTTTTTCGCAATTCTTTTTGAAATAATTTTCTTTCATCTGCAGGTAACCCTTCAGACCACTCAAACAACGTCAGACGAGCGTTTATGTTAATAAATTCATCAATCGTTTCATCATCAAAGACTGCAGCATTAAGATCTGACCGGATATCCCGAAATTCCCGATCGGTCAACACCTCTCGCAATTTATCTTCGTTATCCCGTAAATGGTAAAAGGTTGATGCCGCTAAAAGATATCTTAGAGCTTTTTCAGCAATTTCATCTTTTCTCCCAACTGCGATATACCATTGCAAGGTAACATCCTCTTCGAGGATCACATCCTGACTCTTGGCTTCTCGTATCACTTTACGAAGCTCTCTCTTTAAACTGTTTCCTCCATTCTCAATCGCTAAACTTAACTCCTGATACTGCAATTCATTCAAGAGCCCCTGACTCTTTAAAGAATGTGCAAGAAAATTCAACCTCGCCTGTTGCTTCAACTTTTCCTTTGAAAAGAACATCTCAATTTTATGTTTAATGCCTTCAAAAAGATACTTTGCAATCAATAATATCGGATGTGCTGTTTCATGCTGCAATACCCACTGCTTTGGAGCATTCACCGGTCCTAATTCCCTCTGTGCAATCTTAGCTACCGATTGCTCTCTCTCTACCACCCCTAAAGCAACTCGAGCTCGTGCGATACAACGAGGCAAAGGCCTCTCCGCTTGGCCCTCTAATTCAAGTCCGAAACGATGCATAAGACCCTGTACCTTCTCACTTACGGCATCTAAGCGCTCTCCAGCAACGTCAAGATTTGGATTTACCGGCAGATTTCCAGCATCATTTTCAACACGCAACATAATAGTTAATCCTATTTTTATATTTCACAAAAATGAATTGTAAGATAATAATGTTAATATTTAATTAAGACAACAAATTTTATTAAAATTCCACTTTCTATGAAATTTGAGCGAAGCTCTTTAGATCTTTTGTAAAATGATTTTTTTTACTTAATTCGCGCGTAGCGCTTTGGAGGTAAGTGCGAAATGCCCGATGTTACTTTACAATGTGAGCAATAGGTTGCTTGAGGCTTCAAAACGCTTCGGTCAATTTTTGCTCCACAGTACCTCTATGATAAAAAAACAGCACTAGAACCACCAGAAAGCTTGTTAAGAAAAATTTAACAAACATTTATCAAATCTTAATCCTAATATTTTATCCTGTCTTTTGAATTTTAAGGAACTTCTCATAATGAATGAAATTTCAGCTGTCAGCAAATTGGGTACTGAACTCGATACAATTGATTCGCAGCCTAACGATAAATCTTTATCTCTTGGTCAGCGTATCGGCCATATTTTCGATCGTATGATTGGAGCTATGGTTGATAAGCTTCTCTATCAAGCTTTCCAAAACGGCTCTTTACGTAAATTTGCAGCACGGATAGTCAATTGGAATATTGATCCTCAAAGAGCAGAACGTTCTATTGATCTTATGTCCAGCCTAGGCGCATTGCGTCAAAAAATCGATACGCCAGATGGTGCAGCACTTGACTCTCTTTTTTTAACACAAGAATCGTTCAGACTAGCGATTGAAGAACAAGGTGGTAAAATTGAGCGGTATCAAGCTAACAAGACAGATTCCGGTGAATATGTTATTTCGAATGAAAGCGCTAGAAAGATCAAGGTCATTGAGATCGATGATATCGAGAATAGTGAACTAGCAGACAATATTCGCAATTTAATAGGTAGTTGGTCTGACGATCACGCTTGGAAAGAAACAACAATCATCAAAGATGGAATCTCAAAGCGAGTTTTCTTGATCGGAGATTTAGACCAAAATGAAAACCCTGGGAAGGGGGTGATGTGGCGACTGAGCGGAATGGGTCCGAATATGTCATTTCACAAGAAATTTCTTATGCGGGCTATTTCTTTAGAGCAGGACGTGTTTCTTATGGATTATCGTAATTTCCACAAAAGCAAAGAGCCTGCGAAGCCCAAAGGAGGACACTTCACAGAAGCTGTCAATGACATGGATGCTGAGACCGGGCTTAAATTCATCACCGAGAAGGGATATGCTCCAAAAGAGATTACGCTTCATGGAAGTTGCGTAGGAGGACATCCTGCGAGCTATCTAGCCGAAAAACATCCCGGAATGAATCTCATTATCGACAGTAGCTTTGTAAAGGCAGATAAGCTTTTTACTACAATGCTTCCGCGTATATTAAGAGGACTCGGCCATGCAGCAAATCGGGGACAGAGAGCCCGTGCTGAAAAGTTTGCCAGAACATATGGAATTGACCAAAACGGATTTAATATCGAAGCAAGATTGAGAGAATGCGTTGTACAAAGAGCTCTGATGCTGAAGTCAAGCTCAGATGAAACTGTACCCGAAAACGATTTTAGCAAACTCATTCAAGCACTTGATGTTCGTAATGAAGGAAAAGTCACTGCAATCATTCACGAGAGTCACAATTCTGAAAAAGATGGCCATAATGAAGATACCGTGGCAAACGACACCTGGGACTCTTATAAAAACTTTATTTTAAGCGGAGAATAAACTCATGAATATTCCAAAGCAACTCTATGATCATTTTATCAATAAGAGTACCCCCGACTTCGGATGTCCTCACAATGCGATGCAATGTATCGGACAATTGATGATGGGAGGAACGACTCGGGCTGTGAACCTGTGGAATGACATCGATCCTCAGAACAAAACTGCACGAAGAGTTAAAGCTGTCGCACTTGGAATTCTGACTGCAATCCCAACTTTGATCGGCGCAACGATCAAAGGGATCGGAACGATTCTTCCGCACAAAAAAGTAGAAAGAACCGACGCTGTATTTCATCGGACTCAAGCAGAAAAAATTGATCAGATTTACGACATGTTGAAAGTAATTCATACGAAATTTGCTGAAAATAATATCTTCTACACGATCTGTGGCGGATCGATGCTCGGAGCAATTCGAAATGAAGGCATTATCCCATGGGATGATGATGCTGATATAGCTGTGAAAGAAGATGATCTGGAGAAACTTCTTTCTATGAAAGAAGAGCTTGCAACTTTAGGGTTTGAGCTTAAAAAACAACCGGGACATCTCTATCAGCTGATCTCCGTCAAAGACGATGTTCAGGCACATGTAGATATCTTTATCATTAAGAAATTCGGTGAAAAATGGGCATATAAGCACGATCTGTGGCGCATGACCTGGCCGGGAGAGTATATTCTTGATGAAGAGATCCTTCAATGCAAAGAATATGACTTCGGTCCCGAAAGTGGAGGCCTAAAGGTGAACGGGATGTTACACCCTGAGCGATATCTAAGTGAAGCCTACGGTAATGATTGGGCCGACGTTGGATACTTGACAAATGCACATGGAAAGTGGCCCTGGCCATTAAATTTCATTACATACAAACCGGTTCTCTACAAAGAAAGAGTTCGGATCGAAGACACTGGATGCGCTGAAGGTGTACAAGACAAATGGAAAAAATAATCTAATACTAGGGGTATAGAATGCTGTTTTTTAATTGCTTTAAAAAAGTTTCGGAAGAAGAAAAAAGCCATTTCCAAAAAGAGATCGCGGATCTAAGAAATCAATATGTCGATGTAGAGCAACGTATTGATCAGATTGGAAAAAAAGCTTTAGATCCTCAAAGTGACAAAATTGCTCTCTGGGATGACCTACAACTCCTTGAAAAAAGAATCACTCACCTGAAAGAAGAGAAGCGAACAAATCTCACTCTACTTACGGATAGCTGGTCTGAAAAATGGTTCAAACAGAGAATCAATAAACTAGATCGCGAGCTTTCGACAACAATCGATAAACTGCAAAATAAAGAAATAACGATCCAACAAACTCTGAAAAGGGAGCAGCAAGTCAAAACACTTCTGAGCTGGACTTCGTTGGGACTTGATGGAACAACGGCCAAAGAGAAATATGAAAGCGTACAATTTCTCTGCGAAAGTAAACTCATCTACACCATTGTCGGCTTTCAAAACACCCCTTCAAAAGAAGAAGAATTGCTGCTCGAAGAAAGAGAGGATGACCTATACATCAAAAAAGAAGGAGAGTTTGTTTCTGTTTCAGATCTAATGAGTGAATTGGAATGGAGTAAAGAAAAACAAAGAATTGTGAATAAGCAGAATCCGGACGAATGCTGGATCTACCTCTCTCCAAATGGGCTTACAAAGCAAGATCGATGGAATGTTAAGGATATGATGTCCGTCCATGAAATTTCGGAAGAACAAATGAAAGAGCTCAGAGAGCATGCCCAAACATTTTATCATGAAATGAATCCTGATCCTACTCCGGAAGAGACAAAGGACTCTGTGATGCAAGTATTCGTTTCACCAAGAAAGTATTCGGAACTTGATGATCACCCAATGTTGCGAGGGACTGCTTCACACTTACCGATCCATGTAGCTATGCGCCTTGTAAAAGATGGAAAAGTATACTCATTCGGATATGAGATGTTTCCTGAGCAGCAGGGATATGTCACAGGCAGCTTATTCAACATGTTATCCGCTGCAGACGCTAAAATTGCGGTATTGGATTACGAAGAGATGCGCGAACATCAGGGAAGAATTGTCACAAGTATTCCGGTTACGGACAAAGCAGTAGAAGAGATGCTTGAGATGGCAAATGAGATCAATGCGGATGAACCTCCAACATTTAACTATCTTCTGCAATCATGCGCAAAAATTGCACATCTTTTTCTGGACAAAGCAGGAATTCCTGTCAATGCGGACATGCATGGAAAAACCTTTATTCATAACATCTTGCCAATGATGTCTAATGCTCCGGTATTGAAACATATCATTCGCCCCATTCGAAAACTGACTCAGAAGATCGGGTCCGTTATGCCGAATTGCGTGAGAAATGCATTCGCTGCCATTGCAAGGGCTTTTACCTATGTCCCACGTAAAATCGGCACATTTCTTGTAAATGTAATAGTGATTACACTAGGAGGAGGGAAAACGGCTCCCGGGATGCATCAAATCGATAAGGAGAAAGACAATCCTCGTCAAAAAGAAGGATTGGCTAGATTCTCTAAAGTTGTAAGAAGCTTCTGGGATCTATTCAGCGAAGATTTAACAGATATGAAACATCCTCATCTTTTCATTCAATGGATGCTCAATCAGGATTCAACAGCAGTACATCCCTATTCAGGTACTCCGAATCTAGCGATCATTCCGTCTCAG
>Ga0233413_10000380_pt1 | contig 21542 bp, 25 predicted proteins | sample Na_anoxic_6_MG_FD_189019 | JGI IMG/M metagenome (GOLD analysis project Ga0233413, IMG submission 189019) | Seawater microbial communities from Saanich Inlet, British Columbia, Canada - Na_anoxic_6_MG | ecosystem: Environmental > Aquatic > Marine > Inlet | place: Canada: British Columbia...
TCCAAGCATGAGCAGTAGCAGCATGAGCAGTAGCAGTCCAAGCATGAGCAGTAGCAGCATGAGCAGCAGCATGAGCAGCAGCAGTCCAAGCATGAGCAGTAGCACTCCAAGCAGGAGCAGCCAAAGAAGCAGCAACAAGAGCAAATCACGGGAGCGACAGCGTTCAAATAAGCATTATGCTACGCCTAAACAACGTAAGACAGGAAAGGTTCAAACAAGAAAAAAGGAAACGCCCAAGAAAAAGGAAACGCCCAAGAAAAATAAAACGCCCAAGAAAAAGGAAACGCCCAAGAAAAATAAAACGCCCAAGAAAAAGGAAACGCCCAAGAAAAAGGAAACATTTTTCCCGCCTACAGTATTGTTAAGAAAAGCGGTAAAAGCAATTACTCCTTAGTTATACAATTTATAATACGTTTTTCATCCATAGTTTTTATACGTTGTTTTAATTCTTTTACCTTATCTTTATTCATAAGTTTTGAATAATGATTAGAAGCATAAATAAGATGTTTATTGTAAATACATTCAATATAAATACCTGTTACACGTTTAACTAAAGATATTAGTTGAATTACTGTATCTACGTTACATATGCGTATACAAAAAATTTCTTTGTAAATTATTTTACGGGGTCTACGCTCTATATCATGATACGAATACCAGTCTTCACAACCGATAGTAGGTAAACGTGTAAGTAAAAATTGTTTATTTGTTTGATAATTATGCTTCTTACTATCTAAGGCAATTTCAACAGTAAAAATTTTGGTCATTATAGTTATAGAATATAAATAAATAATATAAAAAAAAATGACTACTTTTATTATGAACAAATTAGCACTGCAAAACCAACATTCACTCGATCAATTTTTAGAATTTGATGAACCTAGTCATGTATATACAGTCCACGGCGAGAAAGGATATACCTCTGTAACTACATATGTTCATAAACATTTTGAACCTTTTAATGCTGATAAAATAATTGATGGTATTTTAAAAAAAAATAAACAAGACACATCTTATAAATACTATGGAATGTCTAGACAAGAAATTAAAAAACTATGGAGCGATAATGGTAAAAAAGCATCGTGTGATGGAACAAAAATGCACTTTGATATAGAATGTTTTTATAATGGTATACTACCAGATAACAATAGTAAAGAATATCATTATTTTCAAGATTTCCACAATGATCACAAAAATATAACACCCTATCGCACGGAATGGATGATTTATCACGTCCCGTTAAAATTAGCCGGATCTATTGATTTTGTGGTAGTAAATGACGATGGAACCATGGATATTTTGGACTGGAAACGTTGTAAAGATATTAAAAAATATTCACCGTGGGATAAATATGCAACAACATCAGAAATAGACTACGTTCCGGATACAAATTACTGGCATTATACTCTTCAGTTAAATACTTATAAATATATACTTGAAGATCAATATGAAAAAAAGGTAAAAGATATGTATTTAATATGTTTACATCCGGATAATGATGGATATCAAAAAATAAAAGTGCCAGACATGCAAAAGGAATTACGTCAATTGATGGAAAATAGAATAAATAGTTTAACTATATGATTGTGGATATAGTAAAATTTATAGGAAGTATAGTTCTCGGCACAGGCATTGCAATTATTTTTACCGCAAGAGTAAATCGTCTAGCAAAAACTAAAATAACAACGATACCTTATACCAAACAATATGATATAAATGATTTACCAGAAGATTATGAACACAATCAAGAAAAAGATTGTAGTATACACGAAACAACTCCTGCCGGTGAGGTAATATTACTTTATGATAAAGAAAAAGAACAATTTCAGTATTATTCTAATCATGAAATACCCTATCGTTATTTAGAAGTAGTCGTGAGAAAATATGTATTAACCTATAACTGTATAGAATTATATACGGACATTCAACAAGAATATAGAAAAGCATTCCAAGAATATCAAGAAAACAAACGAATGGAACAAGACGATATAAAAGAAAAAGAAACTACCGATGAAGTATTTGTTCAATATAAATCTTATAATCAACAAGACTATAAAAAAAACCATTTTAAGAAACCTATTAAACGAGACATTATTACATTTAAATGTATGGGGAAAATATATGATTATAACATTGAACCTAGCATAGATAAATCAAAAAAAGATATAGGGTTTAGTGAGTATAAAAATAAAGTATTATAATAATATATCTATGACTAAGGAAGTTAATATTAATTTGGGCGATAAAGGGGGGTCACAAGAAAAAGGAAGATCTTGCTTTGACGGGGTGTGTCCTCCAAATCCCTTACACTTGTTAGACGAATTAGAATCTGGACTACCTATGATATTAGGATTAATAATAACAATGATGAAAATGGACCAATTCAACCGTCCTCTCGCAAATACTATTATGCAAATGGTCGAAGGATTAGCACCACAAATAGAAAAAAATGCTACTCAGGTTGGTGAAATTATAAATAGTCTAACAGAAGCATCACATAATGTAAAAGCTAAAATGGACAAACACGCCGATGATTTTACCAAAGAAGATAAGGTACAATTAGTTCAAATGCTTATTAATGATCAAAATAATTATTTTGATAGTTATGATTCAGTATTGGATTTTTTAAACTATCAAAATCCGGGGTTCATAAAAGCATTATACAAAACCTTATTAGCAAATATGAATGATAATAAGGATAAAGTACTACACGCTAATTCCAAAGAAGGGAAAAAAAATATAGATGCAAATATGGACCCTAATCGTACATCAGCCACAAAAGACCGATATACTGATTTACATGATAACTTACTAGATGCTCACATCGCTAAGGCAAAACAAGGTCTTGCATTATCTACTGTAGGTCTAGAAGGAAAAGGTCTTATTAAGAGTCCTGCTGTCGCAGACGCAATAAAACAATATACTGGCATAAAGACAGATAAACCAAGCACAGAATTAACCAAAAATACTGCCAGACTAAATCGGCAAGCAGAAAAAGACAAAGAGATAGCAAAAGAATCACTTAAAAAAAGTGTAGAAGGTGACGAAGAAGGCGCTGAGAAAAAATTAGTAGATAAAAAAATGACAGCAAAAGACTTACTTAGATTAAAAGAACTAGACGCAAAATCTCAACTAACAAATGAGGAGATAACTGAAAAGGAAGAATTAAAGAACAGAAAAAAAGCAGCGGAAGAGAAATATTCTACAGATGATAAACCTACATATATACCTACAAATAAAGAAATATCGACAGCACAGCAACAGATAACAACTAATAGCGCCTCGGCTAAGGCAACCTTAGCTAGTCAACAGGCAAGACACGCGGAGGCAAAATCAGAAGAGGCAAAGGCAAAAGTAGCTGATGCAAATAAAAAACTAGCTGATGCTCGGGCAAACTTAACGACTGCTAAAAGTGTTAAGGATACAGCTACAAAAGCTGTTAATAACGATAAAAATAAGGATCCTAAATTAAGAAAAGATTTGGAAGCTAAACTGCGGACTGCAGTAGAAGCAGAGGGTAACGCGGATGAAAAAGTAAAAAACTTAGAAAGTACATTACAAGAGGCGAAGGCAGCGGCGGCGGCGGAGGAGAAGGCGAAGGCAGCGGCGGCGGCGGCAAATGAGGAGTCAGAGTTGGGTTAAACCAAACTCCATGAGGAGTCGCCTATATTTGAAAAGGATAACATGGGTTTTTGTTGAAAACCCTTGCTATCTAAAGCGTTTCTTACGTTTTCACATATTTTTTTAAACATCGTTCCACGATATTCATTAGCATTAGAGAGAAAATAAGTGGTTAATGCTCCTTGATATTCAGACGTTTTATTATCATAATATTCCATACTTGTTTGATCATCTCGGCATCCGCTTAATTTTACAACAGTGGCTAATAAAGATTGATTAGGATTGCTTATTAATGTTTCTTTTTCATTTATAAGTTGATAGGGTAAATTTACATTTGTGCCTGAATGGCAACAATCCATTAAAATAAATAATTTGGTGCTTGGATGTAAACGGTTAATAAAATGATTTTTTAACCAACAATCAACTATCATGCCATTTTGTTTATAATCACTAGGACATATACATTCAGATTGTTCGTCTTCTTCGTCATTACTATAAACTCCAGCGCCGTGACCTGAAAAACTAAACCATAATTCTGTCCTAGGATATGTATAAGAAAAAAAAACTAATTCTCGTAATTGTCTTTGAATAGAATTTTTAGTTGTGTTGTTAGGTGTACATAAAAGAGTAATATCTTCTTCATTAAAATAACAACATTTAGTTAAATATTTTTTTAAACGTTCCGCATCATCTGCACAACCATTTAAATCATTATCGTTGGAATCGTCATTTTGATAATTGATTCCAATAAGTAATGCTTTTTTATATCCCTTCAATGTAAATATACTTTTGCGGTTTGTTAAAATAGTTACTGGTTCAGCATCTGGTTCAGCATCTGGTTCAGCATCTGGTTCAGCATCTGGTTCAGCATCTGGTTCAGCATCTGGTTCAGCATCTGGTTCAGCATCTGGTTCAGCATATGGTTCAACATCAGCTTCAGGATCAACATCAGGTTCAATGGTTAAATACTTTTTAGGAAATAAATATGAAAAAAGTATACCCATATGTATTATATATTTGATTTAGTTTTTATTTGAATTTAAATTTTTAAACCATTTTTGAAAACCCAAGGTTTTTGACATATCAAAGGATGATTCTAAACAACGTCGTGCAATTTCCAACCCTTTTTTTTCTTGTTCCGTAAGTTGTGATTCATATTGTTTACATAGTTCATCCATGGATTCAGGCATATTTAATACTACTAGTCTCATGTTATTACTTTTATTTCAATTTATCACATAAATTGAATTAAAAAAACAAATATATTTAATGATATAACACCATGCTTCACGTTTCCCATAAAGATGAGCGCTTTATCGAAATCGCTTCTCGCCATGCCGAACGTTCCACCATGATTTCAAAACACGGTTCCATTGTAACCTATAAAGGCAAATTTATTGCTGCTGGTCATAATTCAGACTCCCGGGTGCATTCGCGAGATGGATTTATTCATGATTGTGCATCGTGTCATGCAGAAATAGATGCTATACGAAATGCGACCAAAGTAGTTCACCGCTAAAGGAAAAACCCCCGATTATCGTAAAATGGTGATATATGTGACCCGACGTTGTAGAAATGATGGGCATGCAGAATCGAGACCATGCTTAGATTGTTTTCATACGATAGAAAGATTAGGTATTAAAAAAATGGTATATACAACACGTAGTGGAGGAGTAGAATCGTGTAAACCGTGTCAATACGTTGGAGGTAAATTAACCCGTGTGCGTGGTAATATGATAGTATAAATTATATACACGTAGTATTTGATGATTTTTTATACGCACATACATTTTTTGTAATAAGAGTAGTAGCTACATATTCACCATTAGATATATTCAAAGGTAAATTTTTAGTGTATTTTCCTTTACATTTATAACTAGGTTTTTCAGGATTAACATAACATCCGTTTTGGTTAATTGCATTATAATTACAAGTATTAGCGCACAATTGTTTTTGCATTGTATCTGTTATTTGTTCACTTTGTGATTTTGGAGTTTCCGATTTTACAATAGGTCTGCAGCATAATAGTTTTCTAGCAAGCATCCCTTTGGTGGAAACAACAGACGGTTTTACTAGTGTTTGTTTTATGCAGCAATTTCCACTAGATACCACACTTACTTCATAATTACCGCAGCATCCTACATTACCAATAGGTACAACTCCATGAAACGGTGTTCTAGTTACGGATCTAGCTAAATTCGTTTTTCCAGGTGCACCAAAATTCCGTAATTTTCCTTGTAAAGAAAATCCATCGTGTCCAACGGCCATATTTTTTGAATATTTAGTTTGTGCTTTTTTTTTTAATACAGCTAAAGACATATACAATAGTATTATAAATTAAATATAAAGAAGAACTCTATTATCAGGATTTTTATCCATGGATCTTAAAATAGCCCAATATAAAGGAGTGTAATAAAGTGGTTCAATTACCTTTTCTAGAGTATATTTATCTTTTGTAACATCTTTATTAAATAATAATTTTATCATTAATACGCCAAACGTATAGATGTTATCCGGTATAGTTATTTTACTATTTTCTACACTTTCTATATGATGTGCACCAATATACAGTGCATAATTATTATCTACTATTAAAATATCTTTACGATAGAGTTGATCAATAACATAATTTTGTTGATGAAGGTATTGTAATTGTGTCGATACTGTTAAAAAAATAGTTACTACCTTATCATATGGTAGTATATGTTTATAGTCTTTTTGAAAGTCTACTAGAGTTTTACCTATTTCACACTTGATTTCAATTTGTTGTTTATTATGAGTGAATGTAATATGGTTTTGAGTTAAAAAATCAATCAAATGATCTACAACACAACCACTTTCATATGAAATAGTAATTCCGGTATTATTTTGTTTAACCGTTAAAGCTTTTGATGTATACATATATAAGTTCAATAGATTAATATGACGCTAATGAACAAATCCAAAATCTAGGTTTATCATAGAATATTTTTAAAGTATTTCCTTTTTGTAATTGTTCCATACACAATTTATTATTCCAACACCCAAAAGAAATATATACCCTGTTGCAATTTGTTTTATGATAAGTTACATTTTTAAAAGTAATATTTACTATTTTTCCTAAATTCAAGGAATTAAAGACCTTTTCAATGTCTTGTTGTGTAATAGATAAATGAACTTTTGGTATACACAGTGTAGTGTGAAACATATATATATATATATAGTTATTTGTGCTAAGATTATTTCAATTTATATAACAATTATACCATAAATTGAAAGTAATTAAAAAAATAACAACATATCAAACCAAACCATGCTTCAAGTAAGCAACGCCATTCAAGTTCTTAACGAGTTAGAAGACGTAATGTTACGCAAAGGAGAGGCGTTTCGTTCACGTGCTTATCAACGCGCTGCTCATGTTTTGATGAAGTATGGAGAAAGAGAAATAGCATTAACATCACTACAAACGGAATCAGGGATAGGTGAAACAATATATACAAAATTGTGTGAATATCAAAAAACCGGTAAAATCAGTGCCTTGGAGCGAGAAAAAAACTCTCCTTTGCTTGTTTTGACCAATGTCTACGGCATTGGTCCAAAAAAAGCCAAGGAACTTATAGATATGGGAATAGATACAATAGAAAAATTGCGACAACATCATAACACTTTAAATGAAAAACAAAAAATAGGACTTCAATATTATGAAGCAATTCAACAAAGAATACCGCGAGAAGAAATATTGCGTTATCAAAGTGTTTTTCAAAAAGTATTAAGTCCTTATGAATTTGAAATTGTAGGCAGTTTTCGACGTGGTGCTCAAAACTCTGGTGATATTGACGTTATTTTAAAAAATGCTCCTCTTGAAGCGTTGATGCGTCACCTTGTAGATCAAAACCTAATTACTGAAATTCTTTCACTTGGTAAACACAAGTGTTTATGTATTACAAAATTAGGAAATGGACCCTATTGTCGTGTTGATTTCTTAACTACCACGATAGAAGAATATCCGTTTTCACTACTCTATTTCACCGGCAGCAAAGTGTTTAATACGCTAATGCGTGGACGTGCTGTATCACTAGGATACACCATGAATGAACATGGAATAACTACAAAAGCAAAGGTAAAGGTGGAACATACGTTTAATTTAGAAAAGGATATCTTTGAATTTCTAGGCATAGAATACCGTGAACCTCCGCGTCGCACCGACATTCGTGAATATGTGCTTAATTACAACTATGAATTTAATCAGATTAAATGTGGGGGTGCATGGGATTTAGTCCACACGTCTAAAATCGCCGTTGAAAACATGATTAGTTATTGCGAAGACCTTTATCATAATGGTTATGAATCTCCGTTGACAGACAGTCAATATGATATGCTTCGTGAATCTTATCAAACCGCCTATCCTAAGGAGCAAATGGATATTGGCGCAGAGGTAAAAAAAGATAAAATAAAGTTACCGTATCCAATGGCTTCTATGGATAAAATCAAACAAGATTCCGCTGCTCTTCCAAAATGGATGAAGCAATATAAAGGACCCTATGATTTATCATGCAAACTAGATGGTGTAAGTGCATTGTTTTATAATGAAGGAGAGGTGCCTAAATTGTATACAAGAGGTAATGGTGTAGAAGGTCAGGACATTTCGCATTTGATTCCTTATTTAAGGTTGCCGTTAAAAAGTAAGTGTACTTTGCGTGGAGAATTAATTTTGTCAAAACGACTATTTCAAGAAAAATATATTAAAAAGGCAGCAAACGCGCGTAATTTAGTATCAGGATGGGTAAACCGTAAAATCGCATCACCGGAGTTATGGTGTGATTTGTCGTTTGTAGCATATGAAATGGTTTATCCTCAAACAAATCCAATAGATCAAAAAAAACGTTTAACTAAAATGGATGTGGAATGTGTGAAATGTTATCAAACCAATGGTTTAGATAACACTATATTGAGTAAGTTATTAGTAGAATTACGCGATAAGTATGAGTATGAAATAGATGGTATTATTGTTCGTGAAAATAAGTATGTAAATCCACAAAATACAAATCCCAAAAATGCATTTGCGTTTAAAATGATTCTTGCGGATCAAGTAGTGGAAACCAAGGTATTGGAAGTAGAATGGAACGCCAGTAAAAATGGATATCTTAAACCGACTATTAGGGTTGAAACATGTTCAGTTGGCGGTGTAACCATACAAAGAGCCACTGGTTTTAACGGGAAATTTATTCAAGATCACGGGATTGGACCAGGTGCAGTTGTCTTATTGATACGTAGCGGAGATGTTATTCCACATATAAGCAAGGTGTTACAAAGTGTTGCGCCTCAACTACCTGCTAACCCATATAACTGGACTTCTACGGGTGTAGATATGGTATTACAAAATGCGAGTAATGATAGTCAAGTGATAGGTAAGCAGTTGTTGGCATTCTTTCAAGGTATGGATGTAGAAGGTATTGGTCCGGGCATCATATCCAGGTTTGTAGATAATGGTTATGATACGATAGAGAAAATATTAGCAATGTCAGTAGAAGATATAAAAGAGTTGGAAGGATTTCAAGAAAAATCAGCAAAAAAGGTTTATACCAGTATTCATCAACAAATAAAATCAGTTTCTCTTGCTAGATTACTGGGAAAAACCACCATATTTGGGCGTGGATTTGGAGAAAAGCGTATTCAAAGTATTTTAGATGTATATCCTGCTATATTTGTAGAAATAGAAACGAAACCGGTTTTAGTAGAGAAAATTTGTAATATCCCTGGATTTTCAAGTAAAACTGCCGGTGCGTTTGTAGATAATATACACCTTGTTCAAGGTTTCTTAGATACGTTGCATCGTAGTTATAGTGAAACATCGTCAAGTGGAAATGCGGCGGCAGCGCAAACTTATAGTCATGAATTATCAGGTAAAAAAGTAGTGTTTTCGGGTGTGCGTAATAAATCACTTGTTGAAAAAATGACCAAATATGCAATTCAAGTGGTAGACCAAGTTACAAAAGATACCGCATTATTGATAGTAAAGGACAAAACAGATATTACGAGTAAGATAGAAAAAGCAAATAAATATAATGTTCCAATTGTAACTATAGAAGAATTTCATTTATAAAAGACTGTTATATACGGTGTTTCGTATTCGTTGTATTGTTGTTATCTTAGGATGTTTAGTCCCTAATATATTTTGATGATATTTTGATAAAATTTCGCTATACTCATCCGTTAGATATTTAGGATTATCCTCTTTCCATTGTTTAAATATCTTTAGTAATCTAAACTGTTGTATATCAATACACGTTTCAAATGATTTATTTTCCATTTGTATCCATTTACCGTCTATATATATTAATATTTGATTTTTTTTACTACGATTAAGTATAAAAGGAGGATCAGTGGATTGTTCTATCAAGGAGCATAGTATCATTGACATTCCTTGAATATATCCGTGACAAAAGATTAATTCCATGTTTTCTTGTGTAGGTTCAAGTGTTTTAATCCAATCTGAATAGTTAATAGTTGGAGTATGATAGTTTATTATGGTTGGTATACCGTTTTTATGTTTTGGATTTTTTGATTCAAGAACAGCAACCCTTTCTTCAAGACTATTTATCTTTTCCAATAGTATTTCAAGGGTAGTTTGTTGATCCGTCATAATTACTCTATATATAAATTGTATTTTATAAATCAATTTATAAAAAATACAATGTTTTGGTACTATAAATGGCTTATATTCCAATTAGATGCTATTTATGTAATGTAATAAGATGTAAAACAATTGGTTGTGTAGAAAAAGAACCCGTATTTAAACGGATTAATGGTGAAGTTCGTCAATCTAGTTCGCAAAGAATTATGCGTTTAGGTGCATCACAAACCGGGATATATTATTGTGATTCGTGTGCCGGGTTGGAGTGGAATCAATCGAGTGATCGTAAATTACCAGGAGGAAGAGGTGTTCATATGGGTATGAAATTTGGGAGACCAGGTGGAGGTGTTACTGAACCAATAAATTCTGGCGTGGATATTAAGCATAATAGTTATCAGCGTAGAATACGTAAATTACAAGCGAAAGTATTATCTAACTAATATAAAAGATGTCGTTTACTATGACAATGGGTAATAGTAGAATTGATCGCATTAAAATATTACAAATGGAGAAAATACGTAATCAAAATTTACGAAAAACAGGAAATCATGATAACAAAGGAACTGGGGAATTTAATCGTCGTCAAGATAATACTATTATAAAACGTGAAACAAATACAATACATTCAAAGACAGAATTGAGTTATGTACCATGTCCTTATTGTAAACAACAAATATTAACTAATACTCTTCATCATCACATTAGTTTTTGCAGGGATGCTTTTAAAACTAAATCTCAAGGTAAATGTACTGCATGTGAATTATTTAGAAAGAAATAAATACTATAATCTTAGTGCTTATTTTGCCGTTGCCATCCGTGACAAAGGTTTTTCTGATTCAGATTCAGATTCAGATTCAGATTCAGATTCAGAATCTGAACTAGAATCAGAACTAGAATCAGAACTAGAACCATTATTATACATACTTTCTTTATAGGATCTTGTATAAATAAGATAGATTACTCCAATAAATAGTGTAAATAGAATGGATCTTGTAATACATTTAGTATAAGATAATCCTAAATCATAACGTAATAAAATAAAAAATAAACAACATAAAATAAATAATTGTATAATTAATTCCATCTTATATGTTATACGTATATAAAGTTTATATCTTAAAAATCAATAAAATTGGCGCTATTATAATATTCCATCCAGTTATCAGGTGGTTGCTTTGTTCCTCCATCATAATTCACTGCTAGATGATTATCCAATAACCATTGATTTACAGATTTATCCTTATAGTATACATCAGCTAACAAACGACCATATTTTTCCATACTTACATTTTTAAATTGCACTGTTTCCCCCATTAACAAATCACTGACTTTTTGTTTTGCTATTTGAGAACATTCTTTTTCAATTGCATTTTTTGTTTTTAATTCTGGACAGTCTATACGGTTTAATCTAACTGATATTTTATATAATTTTGAGTCTTTATACGGCAATTTAAACTGCACTGTTATTGTATCACCATCATATACTTTAATAACTTTACCTTCTGTAATAGGGACTACAAAAGGTGTTGGTTCCTCTTTAACCGTGTCTTGTTTATTTATATTTTTACCTCGATATAAATAGAATGTATAACAACAATAGATACAAGCAGACATATACTATATATTACAAATTTTTTTAATACTTTCAATTTATTCTTTAGTTACTATATAATGAATATATTTACTAATATAAATAAGTCTATAACAACTGCTGAAAAAATGATTGGAAAACATTTATCTAGCATAGGTGTTTCGTGTCATCGTGTTATTTTATTTGATTCTTTGCTATGGATCATATTTATAATATATTATATTGGTCATTATTTCTATACTAAACAATTTACCGAATTTGAAGATAAACATAAAGGATACGAAACAATAATAAATCATAAAGATACTGTTATATTTATAGTAATAGGTTTAGCGATTATACTATATTTACATTTCTTTATTTTATATAAAAATTGAAATTTTTTTTAAATAGTTAGGTTAATTCATAATGGTTTTCTCAGAACCTATTCTTATGACTACACGTTACAATACTGAAACATGGTTACAATACATGAAATGGCGTAAAAAATACAATTTAAATGATTCTTACTACTATAGTTGTCCTTTTCCTATATCAAATACAATAAGTATAGGTAGTACGTTATATATATTAGAAATGCATAATTCATTTAATAAAATAATGGGAATGGGTGTAGTATTATTAAAAGAGCAAGATATGAAACGCTATAAAATATATGATAATGATAATTTTAATAGATTTCATTATCATTCAACCTTATACATTAATCGCGACATGCTATCAAAAGAAACCTTATTATTAGAAAATGGAATTTGGATTTCCATATTAGAACTATTAGAATTAGTATGCTTTAAAGGTAAAAGGCACTCTAAGCGACATATGAATATAGCTAAAATTCCCCTAATTTATTATCAAGGTTCTATCATGAACAAAGTAATGGATAATTTAAAACAAATTGTAAATAAAAAGAATATGAAAAAAAAAACTAATAAAAAAGTATATGAACGATGAAACAGAAGATCAACATTTTGATTATAACCTTAGTCATTATACCTTAGAAGAATTATTAACGCTTTTTTCATTAGATAAAGACTCTAGTAAGGAAGAAATTATAACCAATACTACTAGTACAATAGACCTTGCTAGAGAACGTAATCAAATAGATTTACTTAAATTTTATACTCAAGGTCAACAAAATTTATACAACTATTTCAAAATTACTAGTAATGAAGATATTACAAATAATAATGAAGTAGAAGTAACAGATCATGATACCGATCGACTAGGCACACATTATGATTATGATATTATATCAAAAGCTGGACCAGATTTTACTTCAGCTCCATCTGATACTCGTTATGATTTAAGTTATATCAAAGGTGATAAAAATCCTGTATTTAAAAATTCTTATAACACATTGGTAAATATTGATAGTAGTTTTAGAGATACTACATCTACCAGCACTACTAATTTTTTATCCACTCTTACCTATGCCTTATCTAATGTAATTGAATATAGTGTTTACAGTTTAGAAATTCCATATGCTTGGTATTTTTTTTCAAGTAGTTACGGTAATACTATTATTCTTGTAGATGATACAACTATTACTCTTCCTGATGGTAATTATACAATTGGGAATTTATTGACTACCCTAAACACTCTCTTTTCTTATAATTCAATTAATTTAAATTTAAGTCTAAATACCGTAAATAATTTTATAACTATACAAAATACTGGTTCTGTAGATTATACAATTACATTTTATGATATAAGTAATACTGTATTTACCAAATCATTAAGTAATGTTAATTTAGGATGGAATCTTGGTTTTAAAACATTAAAGAAAAAGTCTATACTCGTTGTATCTGCAAATTCAAGCACCGTAGCAGATTCCAGTTATTATATATATGGACCTAAATACCTATTATTACGAGTAAATGAATTTGCCCTTAATCGTAGTCCAAGTAATTTGATAGGAACTATGCATAAAGACACTAAATGCGATTATCCTAGTTATTTATCACGAGATTTGCAAAGAGTTCAAGCGGGAAATAACGCAACTAGTTTCCAAATAGTAGATCCTGGATTACCCAAAAGACTTACAAAAGCAAAATTATACACCATAAATTCTATATTAGAAAATCGCAAATCAAATTCCAATCCTTTAAAAACAACAATTGATAATAGCAGTGACATACTTATTAAAATACCTATACCAAATCAAGAAGATCTACTTAATTCGCCTAATAAAATATATAGTGAAACAGGTGGATTTTTAAGTAATTTCAAACGAGAATTTTTTGGTAAAATAAATATATTAAAACTAAAAACAGAACTTCTTGACGATAAAGGAAGAGTTCTTGACCTCAATAATCAAGATTGGTCTTATACTTTACTAGTAAATCATATATATCAATTTTAAAATTGTATCTTTTCTCCCATATGACTATATAGTTCAATAATGTGCTCTTGCTGTTCAGTAATAATCTTTAATTGTTCTGCACGATATTTATCTATAGTCGTTTTTTGTTTGTTATAACTTCTTTTCAATTTCTTTGCTAAGCCTTTAAATATCGTTACCGCACTTTCCATTTTTGTATGTAAATTATCCTGACGTAACATAATTTCAAATATTGTAAATGCTAACCTTATATGATACATTTGATTACGTGTATGATGTAAATAAATAACCGGTTTTTCTCCTATAAATTCCATATGAAAATCGTCCTTTGCGCAGATACCGGAATCCAAACTAATTAAAACTCCACAATGAATATCTTTATTTGATTCTAATACCATATCTCTATGAAATTTTTCTATTTCAACCAATGGCACATTTTTATTATATTGTTTTGCTTCAACCATCATATTACAACCTTCTTTTTGCACTAAAAAATCTCCTCTAGCATCCGTATGATGCGTATCTTCTACGTGATATTTGGGAAATAACAAATTAAGTTGATGAAAGGTATATTCTTCTCCTTGTTGCCCTTTTACACTGGAATTTTCTGATATCGTCATATACTTCAACACTTTATCTCGCTCTTGTTGAAGTTTATCTTCATACATAGTACGTAATGTATCCATTTTTTCGTCCAATGTGTCTTGATGCTGTTTAGACAACGTCATGCGAACACTATCCAATTCTTCTTGCAATGATTTGCATTTAGCAGTTATTTCATTAGAATCTACTTCATATTTCGCCATGGTTCGTTGTTTAACGTCATGCGTTAGTTGAGTAAGTTCTTCTACATGAGTCGAAGTAAGGCGATCCATATACTTAGATTGTTGACTTATTTTTTCTTGCAATTCAGACACTTGTTGATGATAGTCTGATTTGTCCCACCCTGATATTATTTGTTTACAATCTTGGTATAGTGTATATCCCAAATAAATCATTTTACTTTTAATATCCGGTGTTTCTTTTAAAAAAGAGGATACTATAGAATTATCTTCTATTTGTAGTTGTATTTCTATAGACATCAATTATTTAATATGGTAAATAATATTTATATTGTTATACTATATCTATGTGTGGTATTGTTGCTGGTATTTCCGTAAATTGTTACACAAAATTATTACAATGCTTATACCAAATCCAAAATAGAGGATACGATTCTGCGGGAATCTCTACTATTGATAATAATCAATTTTATACCGATAAATTTGTATCTACAGATCAAGATAGTGCTTTAGAGAAATTAAAAACCAAAATACCCCTACATCAAAATCATACGATAGGCATAGGTCATACGCGCTGGGCAACGCACGGACCTAAGACAGATTATAATTCCCATCCGCATGTAAGCAGTGATGGTAAGATTAGCGTGGTTCATAATGGTATCATTGAAAATTATCAAACCCTAAAAGAGTTTTTAATAGAAAAACATTTTCATTTTAAAAGTCAAACCGATACAGAAGTCATTAGTAATCTATTAGCGTATCATTATGGACAATATGTAAACATAGATGAAGAATACAGTGAAGGGAGTTATCGTATTTTTATGCGAAAAGCAATTGAAAAAACGAATCAACAATTAGAAGGAACTTGGGGATTGGCTATTTTAAATATAGACACACCAAATACCTTATATTGCACGCGTGTTGGTAGTCCACTTTTAATTGGTAAAAGCGGTTCTAAAGTATTAGTTACCTCAGAGCAAAGTGGTTTTAATAATGAAGTAAGTAAATATATGATACTTGAAAACAATGATATTTGTACTATAAGTAGAAATGGGTTTGATGTCCATATTAAATCCGATTTTCAATACACCACGCATAAAGTAGTTGGATCTCAGAAAGTGTTTTCACCGGAACCCTATCCCCACTGGACTCTGAAAGAAATCCACGAACAAGTGGACGCAGTATTACACGCCACGAAACTAGGTTCTCGTATATTATCCAATGATACAGTAGTATTGGGTGGATTACAAACTAACAAACAACACTTAGTAAATTTAGATCATATAATACTATTAGGTTGTGGTACTTCTTATCATTCTGGTTTAATTTGCATGCGGATGCTAAAACAATTGGAACTATTTACTTCTGTTCAATTATTTGATGGAGCGGATTTTTCTAGTGTAGATATACCCACTACCGGCAAGAGCGGCGCTATTCTTATTAGTCAATCCGGTGAAACCAAAGATTTACATCGCTGCATTAAAATTTGCCGTGCTCACAGCATATTTACCATTGGTGTGGTGAATGTGGTAGATAGTTTAATCGCACGTGAAGTAGATTGCGGTTGCTATTTGCATGCCGGGCGTGAAGTAGGAGTGGCGTCTACCAAAGCGTTTACATCACAAGTAGTCGTGCTTACCTTAATAAGCATATGGTTTGCCCAAGAAAAAGATAAATCATTGATAGAACGAAAACAAATGATTTATGATTTAAGAAAATTACACGAAGATATACAAACTACCATAAAAACAAGTGTTGACAATATAGATAACTTACTTGAGATATTTCAAGATCAAACTAGTTGTTTTGTATTAGGCAAAGACATGGGTGAATCGGTGGCGAGAGAAGGGGCTTTAAAAATCAAAGAAATATCCTACATTCACGCCGAAGGATATTCTACTTCCAGTTTAAAACACGGTCCATTTGCATTATTACAACAAGACTTTCCTGTAATCATACTTGCACCAGAAAACAAATGGTATGCTAAATCAGAAAATGCCTATGAAGAGATTAAGTCACGTCATGCTTCTATTATTTTTATTACGGACAAACCACAACAGAATAAAGAAAATGTCATCTATATACCTAAAAACCACACTTTTGCTGATCTACTATGCATTATCCCTATGCAACTTTTAGCCTATCACTTATCAGTATCCAAAAACCTCAACCCTGATATGCCTAGAAATCTCGCCAAAGTGGTTACGGTAGAATAATTTATTTTGTCTTACCACAAATAGAACAATAATAATATCCACGTTCATACACTGCAGGTGTTTCATATACCCAACAATGCTGACAATTTTTAACAATATTATCGTGAATAACCTTTAATTCTTGTTCTAAAGTAACAAGGTGTTGCTTATGCTTATTAATTTCTTCTTGTTTAAATTGATAAGCTATTTTTAATGTATCCACAGAAATAGTGAACTCCTCATTAGTTGCTTGCATATGACTCATTACTATAATTAAACAGTAATATTTAAATATATTTCCACATATTAAATCTTACCAGGGTTTTTGTTTCCTCTATTTCCAACATAGTTGGACCTTCTATATGCATTCGTACTATATCCTCGGTTCCTGATGGTCGTATAAATACTCGGCATCCACTTTTCATGATATCATCCAATTTGGGTTGGAGGTCCACTGGACTTATCAACTGACTTTGATCTTGATTGGTTTTAAACATATCCTTGTTTTTTACAACCATTTTATACGTTCGCGCAGGCAACTTCTCAAATAAACCATACCATTGTTTTGGCGAGATATCTAATTCCTGTAAAACATAACATATGGCAAATACATCCGCCACACCATCTCCTATCAATGGATTTATAAACGCAGATAAATCTTGATCTATATACGTTTCTTTTAATAACACTGTACCATGACCATTACTTTCAAAATAAATTCCTATATCGTACTCTTCTGCAGCGCGATGAAGATGTTTTACTCCGGTTGCTGTGCACCGGGTTTCAAACCCTAAACTATGAATAAACGATAAAAAGCGAGAATTAGCATATCCCGTATGTACCACACCTACTCGCAAACCTAACGTATTTACTCGCTTGTAAAAATAATAAGCAAATAAAGCACTAATGTAATCTCCATCCAATAACCTAAACATGTCATTTTCGCAGTAATAACAGACTATGCGATCAGCGTCACCATCTAACGAAGCATGCAACACATGATCCATCATGCAAAACGTAGAATCGCCTTGACTAACCACAAAATCAGACCCACATTTATGATTTAAAGCATTTGCTTGTGTGATATCCGTATGATGCAAGACTATATTGTTTTGCAATTTGTGCTTATCTACTATATCACGCATACGTAATGAACCAACGCCGTTAGCACAGTCTACGACCACGTGAGGATATTCTAAATCAGATAATTGCGAGAAATAGGCATTTAAATAAGGAGGGGTTCTAGGATGACTATACCGATACGTTTCATGGTGTAATTCTGGTGTTGTCACCAACCCTAGTTCTACGATAGTGGATTCTTGATCCGCGTTACGTATACCACGAATAATAAGTTTTTTGATTTCTTCACTGGATTCTCTTGTATCCATACCAATAATGATTGTAGATTTTCGCACTAAAGATTTATAAGTAATATTCTTTTGAACGGATTCAACCATAAACAATTCATCTTCCGGTGACAACATGGTTCCATCGTAATACATTAGTTTTACTCCATTGTCAGTATATGAATTATGAGAAGCCGTAATCATGATACCGATAGGTTTTTGTTGTTGATGAGAAAGGACGGAACATGTTTGACCAATATTATACGCAATTCCAATAATAACTTGTGCTTGATATCTAAAACCAGCAGTGCCATAAGTTAATTGCATGTATATAATTATATGTCATATAAATTTATATGTTAAAATTTTTATCTAGTAATAAAATAGCACGTAATGAATAATTTGGAACATATATATGTAATAAATTTAGATAAAGACACAAAAAAATTACAAGACTTTAAACAACAAATAGGTGACTCTTTTAGTTATACTAGAATTAAAGGTGTTGAACCACTAGAAGGTAATGATAATTTAAATAAAGGTCAATTAGGGTGTTTAAGCAGTCATATCCTAATACTAGAAGATGCTATAAAAAACAACTATAAAAGAATTTTAATATTTGAAGATGATATTATATTAAAGGATAGTTGGGGAACAATTAAAAACGCTGTAAATAATTTACAAAAATTAGAACCTAATTTAGTTTATTTGGGTTGTTCTCAACACAAATGGTACCGTATCAAAACTTTGGCGGATAAACAAGAAAATATAATAATAAAAAAAAATTATTATCATTATAATCAAGACAAATGGAACCGTATCAACACCTTAGAAAATGGAATAAAATATATAACAATAAATAATAATTATTTTTATTGTTCTCAAAACAAATTGCGACGTATCAAAACCTTTGCATGTAACAAAAAAGATATAATAATAGAAAATAATTATTATCATTGTATACGTTCTTATGGTTCATTTGCAGTAATAATAAACAAATCTATTTATGAAACTTTATTAAATATGTATAAACAAAAATGTAAACCAGTAGATAATTATTTAATTGACTATCAATTAAACAATAAAGAGAAATGTATTGTTATGTATCCTAATAAAGTTATAGCGGATGTTACTACTAGTAATACCGGTAACCCAAGAGATCAAAATAAAATGGCAAAACAATTTAGATGGATTTAACAAAGTTCCACGCATCTTTACAGATATCTTTTAAAGATTTCTCTGGTGTCCAACCTAACGCACTTTCTATTTTACTAGCATCGCAATAGACTATATCCCGATCTCCTTCTCGCCGTTCTTTTATAGTAAAGGGTACTTTTACTTGATTGACCTGTTGAAAGGTTTCCACTAATTCTAATACACTTGTTCCTACACCAGTGCCTACATTATACACTTGATAACCTCCTTGAGTTTCCCGCAAACTACATACGTGTGCTTTAGCGAGATCGCATACATGGATAAAATCACGTATACAAGTACCATCATGTGTTTGATAATCTCCGCCAAAAATAGATAATTCACGATATGCCTCGCCTAGATCAACTAGATTATTATGTTTAGCAGCAACACGAATGATGTAGGGCATAAGATTTGTAGGAATACCATTTGGATTTTCCCCTAAAAGACCCGATGGATGCGCTCCAACCGGATTAAAATACCGTAAACAAGTGCATTGAAATAGAGGATGGGCATTGCATACATCTTGAAGAATTGTTTCTGCCATGTATTTGCTTTGTCCATAGGGACTGGTGATACCGGTACCCACTGGACTAGTTTCGATCAAAGGCGCGATTGCATTACCATACACTGTAGCAGAACTAGAAAAAACGAAATGGTTAACGTTGTTTTTCAAGCATAAGTTAAGGATAGTAATAAGACCCGTAATGTTATTATGATAGTACTCTAATGGTTTTTGTAAGGATTCATTGACCGCTTTATAAGCAGCAAAATGAATCACACTATCAATATCATGTTTCGTAAAAATGTCTTGTATTTTATCAGTATCTAGAATATCAGTTTGATAGAAAATCACATCACAAGTAGCGAGACGTTGTATTTTAAAAAACACATCTAGGTTAGAATTGGATAGATTATCTACCAAAATAATAGGTTTACCTTGTTGGGAAAGTTCAAATGCGGTATGAGAACCGATAAATCCAAGACCACCAGTGAGAAGAGTATATTTTTTTGGCATTATATTTAATATTATATTATTTTAAATGATTTTTTATACATTAATATGTTTTGGAACAAGACCTGAATATATAAAAGTAAAATCTTTAATTGATAATCTACCGAACATCAAAACTTGTTTTACCGGACAGCATCAAGATTTATTGAATGATATAAATACTGATTATCAATTGTCTATGGACAAAGAAATATCAGAAAATAGATTAAATAATATATTTTCAAATATTTTATCATACAGCATATTTGATGGTGTTGAATATGTTATGGTTCAAGGTGATACAAGTACAGCATGCGCAATAGCATTAGCCGCGTTTAATCATGGTAAAAAAATTATTCATTTAGAGGCAGGATTAAGAAGTGGTAATTTGAAAGACCCATTTCCTGAAGAAATGAATAGACAAGTAATTGGTAGATTAGCAGATATTCATTTATGTCCAACTGAATTTAATAAACAAAATTTAATAAAAGAAAATGTATCTGGAAAAATCTATGTAGTAGGTAATACAGGCTTAGATAACATATCAAAAGAGGGTTGTGAATACAATAATAAAGTATTAATAACTATGCATAGAAGAGATAATCATCATAATATGGATAAATGGTTTGAAGAGTTAGATAATATAGCAAATAAATATTCTGATATTGAATTTATGATACCATTACATCCAAATCCAAATGTGCAAAAACATAAACATATTTTTAAAAAAGTTAAAGTTGTTGATCCGATGAGTCATGATAATTTAATATCTTATGTAAAAAAATGCAAATTTGTTATTAGTGATAGTGGTGGATTACAAGAAGAATGTAGTTATTTAAATAAAAAATTATTGTTTGTAAGAAAA
>Ga0233413_10000381_pt1 | contig 21529 bp, 45 predicted proteins | sample Na_anoxic_6_MG_FD_189019 | JGI IMG/M metagenome (GOLD analysis project Ga0233413, IMG submission 189019) | Seawater microbial communities from Saanich Inlet, British Columbia, Canada - Na_anoxic_6_MG | ecosystem: Environmental > Aquatic > Marine > Inlet | place: Canada: British Columbia...
CCACTTCCTGAAGAATTTTGGTAGCGTAGCTCCATCGCTTTCGTTGTAATTTTCCCACTCAGCCATATGCTTAATTATATACACAATGTTTTCGCGGCATTGGAATTTTTCTTTTTTACTTTTTTTCAAAAACCCCCCACGATTTTTTTCCACATAACCAAAATAGGTGAACATTTTTTTGATTTTTTTCTCATTAATGGGGGAGGGGCAACGCCCCCATAACCTACATGCAAACGGTATTGATAGAATGAAATTAGACTCCCCCCCGCGATTTCTAACAGTTACCCCCCTAACAGTTTCAATTAATGGGGTAGGGTGCTATTAGCAAATTTTTATGCCCGAGCTTTGCTTTTTCTGATTCTAACAGGACGGAAATAACCCCCCTCCCCTCCTATCTGTGGAACATCTGCTGTGGAACATCGTAAGTCATTGACGCTCAACGATATAATAATCGAAAATAAATAAAGTTTCTGCTTCCTTTTTTTCGCTCTGGTGGTATAATACAACCATGCAAGAGAGAAACACTACATCACTACTCCCCTCCGTTCCTTCAGACGTTCACGCCATGCTCAACGATATGCTAGCCAAGGCGACACGCAACGCAGAGGCACAAGCCGAGCGCACACGCCAGTTCGAGATCAAGCGTGAGCGTGAGATGGTCATGAAAGCAAAACGAGACGCTGAAAATAAGTGTCGAAACATCTTGCAAGGTCACTAGAATTACTGTAAAATATCACCAACGAAAAGCACTACCACTATGAAAGCATACACTACACCACCACTCAACGCCTTCCACCTCGGATACAATAGCATGACAGCATTTGACTTCCGCAGGTATCCTACCTTCTCACACGTTGAGAGATCTATCCATGATGATAAGTGTGGATGGTCTGCCACTGTCTACTTTAAATCTGGCAACTTCTCTGCCGTCTCATGCCGTGGATACGATGTAACAATCAACGGCACACCCTTCACACATGGGGACATCAATAAGGCTTGTATCCTACTCGCTAACGAGCCAACCCGCATTAATCGCTACTAACGTCTAACCACTACAATAATTACTATGAACCAATTCAAATTCAATCACTCCGATAGAGGAGCATATACCGCCCCAATCAATGACATCCAAATTGACGGCATAGATCATCGAGACTATCCCGATTACTGCGATGCTTACATCACGAACGCTAAGGTAGAAGGTCGCATGGCTACTGATGAAGAACTAGACCAAATGAATGACGATGGTCAGTTCCGTTATGATATGGTCATGGAATACGTCAACTACTAACATCTAACAGCATGACAGAAGAACCTAACAGCTGGGGCGGTGCTATGTGGCAATCAGCTAGCAAAGACCCTCGCACCAAGACGTATCGCAAGAACTTCACGCCTAAGGCTAGAGTGTATCACTACGCAGTTGATAATGTAATCAATAAGCAAAGGCATGATGTGTTAGACTTTGGCGCGGGTAAGCATAACTTCTGGGCTGATAAGCTAGGCAGGGAAGGATACTCATGTGATGGCTATGACCTATCACTAGCAGACCGCACTATGCGAGATGCCTATGATGTAATCATGGTAAGCAATGTCTTGAACGTCCAGCAGACAAGGATGCAGTTAAGGGAAACACTAAAACAAATCATTGGTTTCTCTAAGTCAGGCACACGCATTGTATGGAACTATACTGATTCACCACGCAAGATGCCCACTCTAACAAATGATGATATGGGATGGCTAATGGAATTCCACGCACAGAGTAAGGACTATACTGTTCTAACAAAAGAAGTGCAAAAGAATCTCTATGTCACCACGCTAATCTAACAGCTCTCTAACATCTAACAGTTTTCTCATAGTAATAGTGCATAGCCTCGTCCCTAGTAGTGTGGGGGCGGGGCTTAATCTCTAACAGAAAAAACCTCTGTAAGTCATTGATACTCAACGAGTTACGGCGCGGCGGGTCCCGCCAGCCCGTAAGTCCTTGATACTCAACGAGTTATGTAAGTTAAAAAAATCGTAACTCATTGATACTGAACGACTTAGATAGTAAAGAAAAACAAAATAATCCTTGCTGTTAGGCGTCTGTTAGAGTATAATTAGGGCATGAAAATAACACTACTGCTCGCCCTTCTCATCACCCCGATCATGGCATCTAACACACCTGTGCTAGTAAAGCCTAACAGACCTGTGCTTGTAAAACCTAACAGCGCGGTGCTTGCACCTAACATAAACAAGGCTTGGTATGATATGCTAAAAGGCGTAAAACATTTTGAGAGTTATCGTGCTGAGGCATATACTTGTTGCGGTGGTAAGCGAACGATTGGCTATGGTCATACAGGCATTGCGGTATCTAAGGGCATCATCTCAGAGAGGGAGGCAAGCGATCTGTTAGAAAAGGAATTGCACGAATACAAAGAGGTAGTTCTCAAGCTGGTCAAAGTCCCTCTAACAGATTATCAATTAGCATCTCTAACAAGTTTCACATACAACTGCGGAAGGGGCGCACTCTATCAGCTTGTCTCTCAAGAGGGGCGTTTAAACGATGGAAACTATCAAAGCGTTTCCGAGATCATGCCAATGTATCGCATGGCAGGGGGCAAAATACGCAAAGGGCTTGTAAAAAGACGCAAATTCGAGCTATCCCTGTGGAACAATGCTGTGGAACAATTCTAAGTCATTGATACTGAACGAATTAAAAAGTAAAAAAAGATGCGTTTTTAGGTCGAAAGAGCTTGTAAAAAGTAGCCAACTGTGGTATAATGTGTTCAACGAAAGGGAGGGATCAACCACCAACTACTTCCAAGCCCTGCGAGTGCAGGGCAAAACAAAAACACTACCAAGGCTCATTCTTCTAGCAAGCAAGATAGCATCTCACATACTCCGAGCAATCCGAGGATACCACGGCACAAGCGGTGAGAGATGAAGACAAAGGTGCAACTCCTTTATGAGCAACCAATTTCCCAAACACTAAACTTAAAAAACTAATACTATGAAAAACACTAAAACCATTACTCGCATTGAATCAATCCTTAGCTCTGGCGTAACAGTCGAGGGCAAACTTCCAATCGGCTCATTCGTTGAGACTAAGAACGGAAAACGTGAAGTCGTGCAACACGTAACCAAACGTTCTACCATCATCCTTTAATCCTTAACAAATAGAAAACACTACTATGAATAATACTAAAACAAAAAAAACTCCTTGGTTCGAAACCCTTCACGTTGATCTTGATACCCTAAATGCTTTCGAAGCAAAGCGCGGTTTCACTTGGGATGAAGGAAACTTAACTGGCACTTGGAGAATCCTTGTGAAAAACTCTGCTGGCGATACTGTCAAAGAGTTCCGTTCCAATACTCGTTGGGGTTCTGCTGGAATAACTAAGGTTGTTCGCAATACCTTCGACAAACAAGGCAATGCTCTAGGCGTGTCTTAATCACTAAACCACTAAAACAAATGGACTTTTTAAAAGCACTAAATAATCTTACAATCCGAAAAAAAGGGATTGACCCAACCCCAAAAACCAACTATAATATCACTATGCAAATTGCTAACACAAACACAAAAACAACCGCCTCCGTTCTCGAAATCGCAAACCTTCTCAAAGATCGCACTGTGCGATATATCAACCACGGGAAGTCTAGCGTTCGTAGAGACAAGGAGCGCACCTTTAAAATCCACGCTGTCGAGGATGTATGGGAAGCTAAGAAGAACGGCAAGCGCTGTCTTAAAGTCTTAGCGACCGACATTGATGATCACGGCTTTGAGAAGTATCGCACACTTCATCTAGCAGGAATCGAGGTGATTGCCTAACAGTTTTCTTAAGTAGTGTTAGGGACAGCTTGCTTCACGATCTCCTAGGCATCGTGGAGTGAGCCACCTAACATCTAACAGAGGGGCGAACTGGTTTCGATCTAACAGGAGGCTGTTAGAGACAGGGGTTCAAATCCCCTACGCTCCACCACTCTAACAGAAAAAACCTCTGTAAGTCGTTGATACTCAACGAGTTACGGCGCGGCGGGTCCCCTCGGCTCGTAAGTCGTTGATACTCAACGAGTTACGTAAGCAACAAATCTAACAGACTCTGTTAGGGGCGCGTGGAACATTCCTGTGGAACATAAAAAAAAGTGCATAAACATGCAAAAAGATGTTGCCTATTAGCGAAATCCTGTTATAATTCAGCCATGGAAAAGAACAGCACTACCGCCGCCACCACCGCCCGTTTGTCCACCTCTGATGACGCTGAGTTTGAAGCTCGGTTCGGTTCGGAGTCCGATATCCAAGATTGGCTTGGATGGCGAGCCGATTGCCTCGAAGCCGATATGTCGGAGCCGTTCCTCGATGACGCGCACTGATTCTCTCTGGGCGGGGTTCAACCAACCTACTACCGCCCTAACCGCTCCCCTACGGGGGAGCAACCTTCTAACCACTATCTAACACTATGACCGATCAAGAGATTCAAGACCAAGCCTATGACTGCGGTTTCTACCGCACGACACCGCCCTGCCTCGCTCACCTAACAGAAGACCAGATGGAGATCTGGGATCGCTGGTTTGCCGAGGGTAAGACTGACGAGCGTGACGAAGCCGCCAGCGCCTTCGCCGACTACCATGTCATGGGGTCGATCTACGGCTACGACTAACAGCTTACCTAACTCGTTGATACTGAACGAGTTACGAGCTGGCGGGACCCCCTCGGTCGTAAGTCGTTGATACTCAATGACTTACGTACTCTAACAAAAACGTAACTCGTTGATAATCAGTGACTTGTAATAACAGAAACGTCTAACAGTCTATTTGCATCTTCATAATTTGCAGCTGTTAGGTTTCTATTTGGCAACTCCTGATTTGCAGCTGTGTGGAACATCTGTGGAACATTCGAAAATAAATCGTTTTTTATGCCGAAAGTGCTTGTCCAATAGAATCTTTTAGGCTATAATGTCTCTGCAGTCACGAAAGGCGCACTTAATCCAAAACCAAAAAAATAATACTATGTCACTTATAATGTCCAAAAGCCCAATCGAAGCATCTGATCTTGCCAAGCTTAACACGCCAGCAGGAACAGATACGCATACGCCCATCCCTCACGCCACGCTGGTAGACTATACCCGCAAAGCTCTTGACCGTGCAGGTTTCGAGATCACCGAAGAGGAGCATGGTCTCTCACGCGGTGACCTCCGTTACTTTGGCGGCTTTGCTATCACTGGCAAGGGCATCGAGGGCGAAGACCGCAAGCTCGTCCTTGGTCTCCGCAATAGTCATGACAAGGCTTTTGCTTCCGCGATCTGCATCGGCAATCAAATGCTGGTGTGTGATAATCTTTGCTTCTCTTCTGATGTGAAGCTAGCTCGTAGGCACACTCCGCGCATCCTAACAGATCTGCCCCGCGTGTTGTCTTCCGCCATGTCCCGCGTCACTTCTCACTGGTCTGATATGGCTCAACGCATTGGTGCTTACCAGCGCACCGAGATCAACCGCGAGCAAGCTTCTGACTTGTTGATTGATCTTGTGGACTCCAAGGCGTTTTCTGCGCGTGACGTTTACAAGACTGCCAAGGAGTTTGAAGCACCTCGACACGCGGAGTTCGAGGGCAACCACTTGTGGAATCTATACAACGCTTGCACCGAGCATCTCAAGGGTGGCGATATGTCCAAGCTCCCATCTCGCACGATGGCGATGCAGTCAATCTTTGACAACCGTGCAGGACACTCGCCCAATCTAACAGTCGACAATGAGACTGGTTTAGTTCTCCCAGCGTAAGCGCAACCCTAACAGCCCTCGCCCTAACGGGCGGGGGTTTTCTTTTGCTTATAATCTAACAGTTTCTAACAGCGTAAATAACAGTTGTAAGTCGTTGATACTCAACGAGTTACGGCGGGGCGGGACCCGCCAGCTCGTAAGTCATTGATAATGAACGAGTTACGCATGATTCTCTATACCACAAAAGTTTCATATGTCAAGCAAAAAAGTAAGAAAAAAAAGATTAAAAAACAATTAAAAAAGGCTTGTGTGCCACTGCCATTCTGCTATAATACCACCATGAAGCTACTAACCACTAATACCAAGCTAGAGAAAAACATAAAACTAAATTATCAGTCTTGGGGGATTCACCTTTCCCCAGCTAACAAGTCAGGCTTCAACGTCTGCAAGTGGGCATCTTTAGGATGCAAAGCCGCTTGTCTTGATACCAGTGGAATGGGAAACTTTTCTAACGTCCAGGCTGCCAGGATCAAAAAGACGCGCTTGTTTTTTGAGGATAAGATAGCTTTTCTAACACAGCTAAAGAGAGAGATAACCAACGCAGTGAAGCTTGCCAAAAAGAAAGAATTAAAACCATCGTTTCGCTTTAACCTAACAAGCGACATACCTTGGGAGAATGTAAAGCTAGACGGCAAAAGTATGATGGAATACTTTCCAGAGGTTCAGTTCATGGACTATACAAAATCTCCCGAACGCATGAGCAAGTTTCTTGCTGGTGAATTGCCAGCCAACTATCATCTAACATTCTCACGTAGTGAAGAAGCAAAGAATCAAAAGCTCGCTAAGGGCTTTCTTTCCTCTGGCGGAAATGTTGCAATGGTATTCAGAAAACTCTTGCCAGAAACCTTCATGGGGTATAAAGTCATCAACGGAGACGAGACCGACTTGCGCTTCTTAGACGGCAAGGGTGTGATTGTCGGGCTTGTAGAAAAAGGACTCGCCAAAAAAGACGAGACAGGCTTTGTAATCGAACCAGCAACAACATAAAAATGATAGAACTTTTAACTTGCGTAATGACCTTTTTAATCATATACTGCATCCACAAACACTAACCAACTAATAACATGGGACTAGACCAACAAGCATACACAAAAGACAAGGGAGAGACAACATACATTCAAGACTGGCGCAAACACAATGCGCTTGACGGGTGGATGCAATCTCTCTGGAGAACAAAAGGAGGAACAGGAGAATGGAACTGTAGTGAGCTTGAGCTTAATATGCACGACATTGAACAGCTTGAGGCGGTGGTGGTCAATGATGATCTGCCAGAAACGCAAGGTTTCTTTTATGGTGGCGATTCAAGGCATGATGACTATCAGAAGGAAAAAACTCTTGAGTTTATCTCTGATGCTTATGATACCTTGAGAGAGGGTAAGCAGGTTTTCTACTCCGCATGGTTCTAATCTAACAAAATAAAAACAATGGAAAAATTATTACACGTACACCTTCAGTCTAGCATGGGTGGCAAGTATTCTCTAACTTGCTACCTAACGGATCACGGCTCTTTAAAATACAACTTCTGGCAAGGTTGGACTAGTAGCGGAATGTCATGCGCTTTGAGCAATCTTGGATATGAGTTACCAGTAGAAAAGAGAAGTGAAGACCAGACAAAAGGGCAATTCATTTTCTGGCTTAAAAGAATGATCAGTGAGCATAGCCACTATAAGGTAGTAAACGAAGTAAAAAAAGTAGAGTTTAACTAATGAATACAAAAGTAATAGGGATGCATGTTAGATGTAATGAGTGCTATGACAAGGCATCTGTTGAAGACGTTAACAGCGACAAGGTTAGATACTTCACCCCTAACGGGGACGCTGTCCGCTTCATGAGTGGCACGACTCAAGACCTAATAAATCAAAATAGTTTTTTATGTGAGTGCTGTGAGGATGATAGGCTAGAGGAAGAGGATTACTAACAGTTTCTAACAGCCGTAAGTCGTTGATTATCAACGAGTTACGAGCTGGCGGGACCCACTAGGTCGTAAGTCGTTGACGCTCAATGAGTTACAGAGGTTCCGTGGAACATTTGTTCCACAAAAAAAAGATTAAAAAGGTATTGCTTCGCTAGTTCATTATGGTATAATGTATGCATGATGAAGATAGAGATTAATCAGTGGTATAGGTTCGATGGCGACAGCGTTAAGGTTGTCGAGGTTCTCTCTAACGGCAATGTCGTTGTCGAGAGTGAGCAAGTCGGAGAGGAAGAAGTTAACCCATCAAAATTACAACAGTTATGAAAGATACAGAACGCACTAACTCGATTAAGGTCGGAACTATGGTCATCGTTTGCGGTCAGCCCGTGATCGTTGACGAAGTATACCCTAACAACCCACATCGCCCATTCTGGGGAACTACCGAGGATGGTGAGGAAGTAGGTTTCTCAACTGAACAAATAACAGCCATCTGCCCATAATAATATGACAAAAGCACAAAGCCAAAGACAGCATGTAAAAAACGTGCTAACAGAAGATCAGTATAATGATCTACTCAAAGCCGCAGAAATAACCAACAGTAAGGAACTTAAACTAGGTATGTTTATCTCGACATCTCTAGAGGAATACGCCAAGGTAGTGAAACTAACAGAACCATACATTGATCACCATGACTCACTTGTCCGAGGCACTGCCAAAAACATAAAGGCTAAGGCAAGAGAGATAAGCCACGAAGGCTTTTTCGGTGGGGGAATGTTTCTAGCAGAATAAACAAAAATATAATCATGAAAACCAGAATCCAACTAACAATAAGAGACGACGATAGACATAAACTCTTCGACAAGCAAATGGAAGCCATCGACGAGATCAGCATCTTACTTAAGACATTGCCCTTTGAGGTAGAGCTTGAGGTGTTCGATAGAGAGCCTGAACTACAAGTCCACTCACCATCATGACCACAACCGAATTACTAATAGTTGCAGGTATATCCCTGGTAGCACTTTGGACAATTAGCCTGGTATGGTTCTTTGTCGCACTCGCATATGATATGCTAAAAGAACAAGATAAAGATTATGACTAATAAAGAACTCAAAGCAGAATACGAACGCATTCAGGCTATCAGGGAATGGAATGCAAAGTTCCGCTATCCACCCGTCAACACTAACCAATGGAGGCAGGATGATTTTGATAGGTGGTTTGAGGGACGCAAGCCCCTGCCCCCATTTGATGAATGGAAAAGCTCTCTAACTCGTTGATGCTGAACGAGTTACGGGCTGGCGGGAGGGTCTGGGTCGTAACTCCTTGATACTGAACGACTTACACACATACATATACAAAAAAAAGCTCAGGTGTTATCCTGGGCTTTTGTTATTTGACTATTTGCTATTTACAGCTATACCAATTCTAGTTCTATATTTGCGGTGTTGACCTGATAGCTACCATCCATGAGTTGATTGTCCTCTATGCTATTTGTCTCTACTGCATTTCGTATTTGGTCGAGTCGCTCGATGAATTCGGATTGACTATTTGCTTCTATTGTAATTGTGGCTATCATGCTTCTGTTGATTCAATTTCTTTTGCTATTGATGCGGTGTATATGCTTTCGTTGAATTCAAGCTCAGGTGGAAGCTCTTCTAATACTTTATTGTATTTCTCTTGAGCTTCTTTTAACGTCTCGCAACGCTCCCAGTAATCTGTTACATCTTTACCTTCTCCGTTTACTACTGACCACGCTACTATGTATCTTTCTTCCATTGTATTTTGTTAGGTTATGTCCCTCCCCTGCGAAACCAAACACAAGAGAGGGACGATTTTACTAATACCAACTAATAAAGCTCTACGTAATGCTTACCATCGTCATCTGATTGATACCATACCTCACCAAGAGAAGTAAGAGCATCTAACACACGAACCTTGCTCGGATATTCTGGACTGAATATGTTTTGAATCTGCTTAACAGATATAGAACCTTCCGTAAGGGTCGTAGCTCTCTTGTCTGATAGGTAGCTCTCAATACGATCCACAAGTTCATTTGCTTCCTCGTCAACCTCTGACAGGATAGGATTACCATCAGCATCACACACGGCACTCTTAATCTCAGTATCATAAGAATCAATGATCTCATACTTGGATACACGACACTTCTGACAGGAGCAATCATTAGGCACACTCACTACATCGGCAGGATTGATTTTAACGATTAACACACGACCATTGGAGAATGATTCTGCATAGTCAAGTGATCCAACGTGCAGACCAAAGGAGCAATGATTAGAACGCTCGTCATCTACATCACGCCTGAGAACTTCGACTGTATTACCAACCTCATTCTTGATACGTCCCCTAGAATCCACATCACCTTGCAATACCTTGGTGTTAATATTGCCATGACATGACCAACCATCACGATTGACACCCTTGTAAGCAAGGAAGCATCCATCCTCTGTGATAGGTAGCTCTTTGTAGGAAAGGAAATCATACAGTTGGCGAACTGAGTTGGCACTTGGGTTGTTCTGCAATGAGTCCCAAAACTTCTTGAACAGCTTAACAGGCAGACCCTCCATTGCGATTGATCGAACCTTCTCAGCTAGTGCTGTAGGTAAACGCTCACCCTCATAAGTGACCTGAGTTGGATTGATGGAGAAACCATCCTGTTCAAACTCGCCTACCTTTTTATTGATAAGCTCGGATATGGCATCGTCTTGTTGATCCTCTGGTAGGTCAAAGCAAGCAATGATTCTATTGTATTCGGAGGCAGATTTCTCTACCTTAACTGGTTTCCCTCCGTGGAAGAAAACGATGCTTTCGTTGTTAATGATATATTGCATATTATTGTTGGTTGTTTGTTACGTGGTTATTGTAGGTTAATGGCGGGTTTCTGTCAATTAAACATTGAGGATTCTTTTGATATAATCTCTGCTTAGATTCCTATGCTTACCGTAGTAGTATCTAAGGTTTACGAACTCAGCGAATATCTGACCACGCAAAGAACATTCTTTTCTCATGGTATCGACCCACTCAATTATCTTTAATGATTTTGTATTGTCTTTTTTCACTATGGCTTTTGTTCTATCGGATAGCCACGCACAATCACAAATGGTCTTTGCCCAAGCGGAATACTCTTGCTTATTCTGAGCATCTGCTTGAATCTTCTTTAAACGATTTTCAATAGCCCCATCCTTACCAGCTTCGACAATGCCAATTTCTGCTAGGTCTTTCTTGAGTCCCTTTGCCCCGACATAATAAGCATAATTGTTTCCACGATAGTAAGTATTGGTGGTCTTGTTAGGACTGAGAATGAAGCTACGGAAGATAGCGCAATCTTTATTAGTCTTTACTAATTGCTCGTTTTGCTTCTTTGCTTCCTCTGGATCTTTGGCAAGTTTAAGATTACATTCTTTACGTCTCTTGTTGTGAATTTCCAATGCAGTATAAGTCCCCATGTTAGAACCATGATTCCAAACGACAGCACTATTTGATTTGGCGGTCTTAGGCATCTTTAGCTTACGAGCATAGATCACATGGAATGAATCATAGACTGCTTGAGAATTGTAATGCTCATCTAAAACACACAAATACTTTTTGCCGTTCAGGCTACACCAAGTATTGACTTTGGATGTCCAAGTTTCTTGCGCTCGATTGTTGGGGATGACCACAAGAACAGGCTTGCCGTCCTCTTTATCAATGTCTTTAGTCTTTACTTTTAGATCTGAGTGAGTGGTATCACGGATAGAGGTTGCAGTCTTGTAATAATCCTCATAAACAAAATCAGGACGATAATTAAAGTATTTACCTCTCTCATGATCACCGCTATTTAATACCTGACCGACATACTCATCGGTAAGCTCAATAAGCGTTTTCTTTCTGAACTTTTCCACATCTTGAGTTGCTAGGGTTTTAAGTGCCGTGGTAGCTCTCTCTACTAAACGATTGTTTCTTTCTGTTTTTTCCATGCCCTCACGACTGATAGGGATATCTATTGAACCCATCGGTGCTGTGACCACAACCATAGTGTGACTTTGAAAGTGTGAACCATAAGGAACATCCAATGAACCATAAACCACATCGCCCATCTTGAACTTCGCTTGAGGATTGGAGGGGATTATATCTTGTTTGTATGAATTGCCATTGTATGAATGAGTTTCCATTGTAAAGAATTTATCAACCAAAGAGATCGTAAAACCATCAATAGTTTTAGTGTGCTTCTGTTTGGGTGTGGAATAAGTAAGGTCGAATATATTAGCGGTGATAGGCGAATGAGCATACTGAATGAACTTTAAAATCTCATACTTGAATTTTTCTACATCGGTAGTCTCCCTTGATCTATATCTAGACTTCTCTTGTGACTTAGTTGCTTTGACTTCCAGATTGATCTCAATACCAGTCTGCTCAGTAGGGCGAGAATCCATCTTATAGATATGACCTACAGGCACGTTGTTGTCACCAGCACCTAGCATACATGAGTAAGATGTCTTGACACCTTCATGATGCGAGATGATGTTGAATGAATCGGTATATGCGTGACCCGCTTTCGAGCCAACTCCAAAACCACCGATACTATCATTTGATTCTGACTTGGTTGATTTAAAATACATACCAAAGATCTTACGCACTCCATCCTCTGATAGACCCTTTGCATGATCACGAACAGAAAAGACTGCCTGATCAATACCAAGACCTGTCATCTTAATCTCTACAGGGCGATCAACGCCATGCTTGTTATGTTCGTCTACTGCGTTACAGATATACTCTCGCACGACTGCTTGAATCTTGTTAGAGTAAATCTTATCTCTAAGGAAATAGGTAGCCATGTCACGACCATGATTGTCCATGCCCATTACAGAGTTTTCCATTCCTTCGGATGCGATGATAGGTGTGCTTTTTACTTTGGTTTTCATATGTTATTAGTTGGTGTTGGACGCATTATACTCTAAAGGGATACTGAGTCAACCCCCTTTTTAATCTTTTTTAATCTTTTTTTGTCACGCTACAACCTCATCTCTTTTAATCTTGTCAATGATTCTATTATAGATGTTAATTGGATATTCGACATAGTGCTCATTCTTTTCGTCGATTAAGAAATCAATGATAATATTTTTACGTGCTTGAAGAGCCTGAGCTTCACTAGTATAATACACCTGATGGGAACACTCGTCGTGGTGCTCTTCTGAGTTAGGATCCCACATAGATTCAACTACGTCGTAACGAGGTCCGATAGTCCAGTAAGTGTCACCTTCCACGAAAGGGTATTTGTCATAGTACTCTACAAGCTTATTATATTTCCTAACAGCCTGATCATAATCGCAGTATTCATGACCAAGAATATATTCATCGTTTCTATCCCTGACATCTACGGTCCAAATATAGTCACCATTGTCTCGAAGCATAACCTCTGCACCTGATGTAAATACGCCACTATATAACTCAGGTTGATCTTGGGTATCGACCAAATTGAAGTGCTCGTCGTATACTCCAGCATCTTGGAGAGCCCTCTCGATGTTAAACAATAAATCAGCTACGTCGTTACAAAAATCTTCGTAGTCATGCTCACGCATATTATCGATGAAATCAATTGCTTCGTTTGCATTGCCTTTAAATGTGAGGTGTTTGTTAACAACCTCTATCCTTATTTCGTTATTTGTCATTTTATTATTTGTTGTTATTCGAATTCAAATGTGCCATGCTCATGCAAGAATTGCAGTTCATTTGCCAGGCACTCGATGATCTCATATAATTCAGGTATTCCGCAGTTATTAAACCAACAGGTTTTATGTTCGTCAATATATTTATCAACTTTTTCTTCATCCCACTTCATGAACCCCTCAGGCAATTCATCAACCAGGAAGTGTCCCGACGCTTTCATCATGAACTTCTCGAAGCTTATTTCTTCTCGCATCTTGTTATTTGGTGTTTTGTTATTTCTAGTTTATTCTCCCAACCTTACCTGATACCTATGTATTTGAGATATTTGGCGTTGATATATTTCGGGCATGAAGTTCCTGTATTCAACCTCGGTGTCCAGGATATGTCGAGCTTTATTTGTTGCTTTCTTCAGAATCTGGCGGAATGTCTTATTTGGTTCCCAGAACATTAAAAAGTATTTGTTGATTAAGTATCTAAGGAATTTACCGTTCGTATTAAAATTAATAACACCATGGTAATAATTATAGTTAACATGAGAGTTGAATAAATTGTGGGCTAGGTTAATATCTTCTTCTGCAGTATCTTTATCCAACAGTCCGACAACTATGTCTCGGGCATTGACTGATACTATGTATTTTGTTTTGTTCATTTGATTTGTTCAAGTATTTTTGTTCCTTTGTTAGTGATCTTACGCTTGCCGTCTATATCCATAAACCCCTTACGTAATAAATTGTTTTCTGCTTCTTGCTGTATAGCCTGTCTTGACATCCCAGTAATAGCTGATAGCATCTGTAATGAGCAAGCACCTCGCTTATGTAAAGCACGAAGTATCTGCACCTCAATGTTTGTCAAGCCAAATGGTAGAATATTAAAGTGCGCCTTCATCTTAGCCCACTCACCATGAGACATAGAACTTATCCGATGCTTGTTGCACCAATCCTGTATCTTGAGGGCGAGTTTGATTGCGCTACGGGCATTACCTTTAACACAAGAAACAATAGAGTTCATTACCCCATCCTTATAATCTACCCAGTCAACCTTATTCTTCATGATAGCACCCAACTCTTTTTCATCATACTGTTTAAAGTCAATGATAGTCAGACGATCTTTTAAAGGATCAAACAATTTGTGTAGCTCGGTAGTCGCAAATAAATAAACCTGCTTTTCAAAGTCAAACTCCATCATGCCCTCGGCTACTGATACAAGTTTCTTCTTCGCACCCTCAACATTAAATGCTGTCAAGAATATATTAGTAAGGTCTTTAGGTAGCGCATGGCACTCATCAAACAATACTGTAACATTCTGACCCATGACTTGCGGAACAAAGAACTGGTCAAAGAACTGCTCGGCATTACGAATAGTTCCACAGTTAATTTCTATGAATTTTCTGCTTGACTGTTTAGTTTCCTCATGGAAGGCGGTGGCAAACGCTGTCTTGCCTAATCCTTTTGCTGCGTTCAACATGATGGGTGGCACGACAAAACCTGCATTAAACAGATCCGCATAAAACCCCAGTTGAGACTTAACTTCTTTTTGTCCTATTAGTTTGTTAAACATATTAATGAGTTACGTTGAACTGGATTTTAGGTTCATCGCTCACAGGAGTCAAGACTTCTATTGCTTTTTTTTCTACTTCGAATCCTATCTGTTCGAGCCACTTCTTACTTACTACTACAGGTGCCTCCTTGCCTACGTGATTAATCAAATCGCATAGCCGTACTCTAGTAAAACTAGTCGCACCCTTAGGTCGACCTCTTGTTGGTTTGTTTGTCATGGCGGAATATTATCACACCAGGATGCGTCGTCAACATTAAATTAATAAAAAAGACAAAAAAATAAAAGCACGAAAAGAAAACAAAAATTCCCAAAAGACTCGAGATCTCCTGGGAATATATATAAAGCTATTTAAATGCTCTAAAAGAACTATTTGATTTTTGCTATTGTGATAGACCTGTAGGATGTTATAACAAGAAAACATTCCCAGTATTTAATCGGGGTCAGGGGAGTGCAATTAACTAAGGAGTGATTCCAGGATAGCCACAACACACAAGCCATAACACCCATAAAAATAAACGCGGATAAAACGTCGCCAATAAAAACCCCCAACTTATTAACGAAACTGTTTTCTTCTGTATTGCTCATGATTATATCATACCAGTTCCTGGGATCGAGTCAACACTTATTTGGCTCAAAACCATTCGATCTGGACCTCGCGCTTATTTAGCAAAAATCCATCGACCTGGCGATTTTTAATTGTTTTTTATTTGGGCTGAATCTCCCGACCTGGCATTATTTGGGCAAAATCACCCAACATAGCGCTTTTTTTAAAACTTTTTTATATATACCCCTATACGAAAAACACTTATTTAAAAACTTTATGTTCGATCTGCCAATTTTTTTAAATTATTATTAGTTATTTGGTCCCATTTCGTTCATCTTTTCTATCATTTTATCCAATTCATCATGCTCATCACCACTCTCAATCAACTCTTTAAGCTCATCACGTAAACCAAACAGTATCATAACAGCACCAAATACATAACCCAAACTCCAAACAATTAAAAACAATCCACCACCCACAATCCCTTTACCTACAACGTTCTGTATCAATTTCATACTGTAATAATCTATTTATTTTTATTTAATTAAGTTCGCCAATCCACTACCACCATAATCCACACCTAAAATATCACCCAAAAATATGTTTCCCATATATATGTTTCCTATACTCTATTATACTCTACGTACGTTGTGTAATGGTTGTTTTGTGGTGTTAATGTTGTTATTTGTCGTAGGATGGACGAGGGGTTGTTTATATGCGAAAGAGGGTGGTTGTGGGGTTGTGTATGGTTGTGTATTAGAATGTACTTCCAAACGGGTAGTTTTGTAATTTAAAAGCAATAAACAATTTACATTATTGTACAATGCCCCAATCAAAGGGTTCTCTGTTTCTCTGGTATTGACTCATAGTCCACTTTATATTATGTGACCTTAGTTTTATTGTTTCTTCTCTGTCCTTGTATTGTATTTTTATTTTGTATTCCCTAATGTACATGTTTAGTTATTTTGATTGAGATATGATATTGCGTTATTTAGTGTCTCTGTATTGTCATTGAAGCAACCTATTCCTCTATTGCATTTGTGACATAGCCATCCTCTGAATTCATCTTTTTCGTGGCAGTGATCTAATACCCAAGCACCATTTGCTTTATTTCCTTTACCCGAAACTTCTTTTTCAGAACCTCCACATATAGGACATAGATAACCTAGTGGGGGTTTACCATGTATATCTTTTAGTTCTTTTCTGAGCTTGGACAGTTTATTATTGCATTGTTTACACTCTGGTCTTAGGTAATTACTGGCTGAGTGGGGGCTAAAGCAAGTAATTGGCAGTTCTTTGTCGCATTTGTTGCACTTCTTAGTCTCTCCTACAAACTTTATAGGTTTATTTATAAAATCGAAACTGCACTGAATACTTACTTTTTCCATATTTCTCAATTTTTTATATTTCTCAATTTTCTCAATTTTTTAATTAATCTGAGATTTCATAATGAAGGGCTTTTCCAATTTTTCATCCGCTATATAGTTATATGCATCATTATAGTCAAAGAAAACAGCAAAGTCAACACCATCATTCACTTTTCTTGGCAAATAGTAGATAGTTCTCTGGTCTGCCTCGTTAAAAAGAATATTTTCTTGTTTGGTTACTATAAAAACAGTTTTTGTTTCTGGTTTTTCCCTGAGTCTCTCTAATTCCTTATAGATTTTCTTATTTTCAAGAAGCACATATTCTTGAAGAGCCAAGCAAGCCGCCAATTTCTTTTTTAGTTTTTTCTTTTTCACTATTAAAAGTAGATGTATGTTTCTTCTCCGAATGTTATAACGTGACCTTGTAGGGTTATTCTGTACTCATTCTTCTTTATGTCTCCTGTATTTGCTATTTGATGTTTTAGCCCACCAAGATGCACATTCATAAAGCCTAGTTCATAAGCATAAAAACTCTTATTAAAGGCTTCGTCCCAAACATTTAAACCAGCACCGCAATCAGGCTCGTTTATAAGTATAGTAAAACTTTTGCCGTCTTTGTAGTTATCGTTAAATATTGGAAGTCTTTTGTACGATGAGTCCTCATGTATTGAAGCTTTAGTTCCGTTACTTTTTCTATCAAAGATATGAAAACCAGGGAGAGCTATCTCTGGATGTGTTTTAGCAGAAAAGTGATCGCATATCTTCTTTATAACACCCCCGAACTCTTTCTGTAAGATATTATTAGATTTTCTAATGTTACGCGCATACTTATCAGTGTCATCCAAGTAAGAGGCAGCGCCAAAAGTATAAAAGTTGTCTCTATTTATCCAGTTTTGTTTATTTTCTATAACTTGTCTTGCTATTGTTTCATAGTCAATGTCTAGATTTATCTTTTCAACCATGATTTTTAATGTATTTTAATATGATATCTCTATCCCTATCTGATATGTTGCTTTCACATAAACTCAATAAGTATTCTTTGGGTATATTACAACACGGAATAAAAGAGTAAGCTCCTAGTGCTAGGGTGAATTTTTCTGAATTACCTATTACTTGGTGTTCTATTGCCATTATTGTTTAACGTAAGGATTTTTCATATATGCAGAGCTTACTGGCTCTCAGGGATTCTTTTTTGGGCTGTTCAAATTCAGCAAGTTTTGCCTCTTGTATATAGAACCAGTTATCACCACTCTCATTCATTACCACTAAGCAAAGATAATCATCACCCGAACTAGTCGTTACCTTATCTTTCTTTTGAAAGACCCAAGAAACAGGGAACCTTGGGTTTACAAAGTGGCTTTTAACATGAAGATTGATCCCATCGCTCATTAAATCCGAATCAAAACTCTTGTGGTATTTGTCATATATTTCTAAATCGGGCTTTGTAACGTTCTTGTCTTTAGATAACAAATAATCATAGACCATAAACTCTGCGACCTTTCCCCTATAAATATCTAGCTTTATTTTTTCAATATTGTTCTGGTTACGCCTAGCATATTCGTCTACGGATGATTGTACAGAAAATTCCGCAAATATCTCACATCTTTTCAATGTGTAAGCACTTGGGTTTTTTAATTTAAGTTTTTTCATGTTTTTTTTAGTTATGGTACACTCGGCAGGATTCGAACCTGCGACCCACGCATTAGAAGTGCGTTGCTCTATCCAACTGAGCTACGAGTGCTTGAGCCAATTCAGTTCGATAGGATAGATTCAGCCTCGGCGTGTAGCTCTACTCCTTCTTTGTGGCGGTCAAAACATGGGTTCGAGTCTGCCACTCCCTTCTTTATTTCTGCCCACTCCTCACCTCCTCCATACTCCCCTGCGTCAGCCACCTCTGACTCTTCGATGTAAGTAATAATTGATCGAACAAGTCGCTGCATCCGACCGTTACCAGCTTCATCTGTTGATTCTGTTGTTTCGTTGTATGTTGTGTTTGTCATAGTGTTATTATATTCTTTTTCTAATTCTTTTGTAGGTCTCCACTCTGAAATAGGTTTGGTTTTCCAGACTTCACCTAATTCGTTGTATGTTTTAGAGGCAATTAACCATTCAGAGCCGACACGTTTCCATAAGCTCCAATCATATTTACCCTTACCATGATACTCGTATGTCCTAGATGCAAAACCACCTACAGGAGTATTACGTAAAATGTGATCTTCAGGAAGTTCGTGCAATCTGACAAATTTCATTATTGATTAAGTCCAAAGTGATTGGTGATGCTTAATGATTACCCTCATGTACTTTTTGTCTTTTTCGTATTTGATTGTTTCCAGTCTATTAACCTCTTTGTAACATTCGCTTCTCTCTTTTGAAGGAGAGTATTCGTAATACTGGGATGAATCACCAGCAAGTTTAAACGAACTATCCAAATCTAAGTCTTTAGGATAAGCTGCATCTATTCTTTCATCTAAGAAGGGTCTTCCTCTCTTGATGTATTCATACGCTTCCAATAATTCGCTGTCTCTAAGCATTAAGCGGTCTACGTAATCTTGTGTGACAATTTTGTTTTTTATCTGTTCGGACCAATCGTGCTCCAAGTCATGGACATGGTCTTGCTTGCACTCTACCTCTACGTAATCAACAAGACAAGCAAACAACAATCTAGGGATAAGCTCTACCTTGTCACAGTATGTATCTGGGATGACATCAGTCAACCATTCCTGTCGAGGCTTAAAGAAGCACTTGATCTTGTAGTATACATCATACCAAAATTGCATGTAAAATAATTGTTTAATTTTCATATTTAAAATCTGGGTGATCCCCAACGCCAAAAGCTATCGGAGCATATTTCTTGCTTATGCGTTTTTTGAGCACATCTTCGCTTAATTCTTCTCCATTCAAGTACCAGGACTTTTCTCCGTTAGTTCCTTCAATCGCTGGTCCATCTTCCCTATGAAGTTGATCATTTACATACCATTCTTTGCGACCGTTTTTATAAACATCTACTCTGTATCTAATCATACTTTTATTTGCGATCTTTTAAATCTTTGATTTCTTTTGTCAACGAATCAACAGCATCGTTGTGGTGCTTAATCAGTTTATTGTAATCATCAACAAGTGTCCAGAAGTTTTCTTCTGTTAATTCTGGCACTTCTTGTTCTGCCCCATTGATATCTACTTTTTGTGTATTGGGAAAGTCCCACCAACCTAGATTCTTTTTCTTCTTGATGACCATGTTTTAGATCATACAGTATATTAAAGCCAAGTCAAGAACTTTAATCTAAAATTCTTCGTCCCAGCTGTCCAAAACTTGGTTTTTTGTACATCCTTCAGCCAAGCAACACAACATATCACCGAGAAAAGCACACAAACCAGCATCATCTGGATGCATTCTAGGGGTTTTCTCTAGCATATTCTCTTCTGTTTCACTATCTATAGCGCCAACGAATACTTCTCCCTCATTTGTCATAGACATATAAAGTCTGTTATTCTTTGCATCGCCCAAAACAGTATAAACACACTCGCCTTGAGTGTCTTGTGTCACATATGGGATATATATACCTCCATCATACATGATTTGACGCATTTTTTCCTTGGGTAAGAAGCCTACTTCACCCTTCAATCTCTTCCACGTAGCAGAATTCATTTTTCTGTGTGTTTACGTTAATTATTAAAACAATAGACTATAACGCCTATCATAAAAGCTATTAATATTAACTGAAATATTATTTCGGGGGACATAACTGCACAAAACTAAAATCATTTTTCTTCTTTTGTGAAGAATTGCTTCAGATTGACTGGACCATCAGTCAAATCAACCTTGGATTCAAGTTCTTTGTACTTTTTATTTGTTAGGATTTCGGATCTTTTAACTAATGTTTCGTTATTATCTGCATATTGACAGACGTAATCAAGGAAAGCATCTCCACTATCCCCAATAGTAACGTAACCGTTTTCAAATTCAACTATTGATACACTCATTATCGCACTTTCTCCAAGTTAATGATTTCTTCTGTACTTTTGTCATACCAGCTAGGCTTATTCTGCTTCCAGTTAGCAATGTGACTTTTGTCCATCTTGTAATACAAACGATACTTGGTGATATCTGACATCTGCTCGAAACCATCAATCTCTCTACATGTCATCTCATCTGAGATAGCGATAGCAAAAGGCTTTAGCTCTCCTTCTGGCACATAACGAACTAAGCCACACATCATCTTAATCTGCTGTTCACAAGCATGAACCTTACCATAGCGCTCAGTATACTCATCGCAAAGAGCCAAACCAAGAGAACAAAGCCACAAGAAGTTAGCCCTTGTATCTCCAGCCCAAATACTGCTTGGGTGATGATGATACCCACCCTTGACTGGTGTACCTTTCTTAGTGAGAGGAAGCAGACTTGTTGGAGTCTTGTGTCTAATCAATGCGCAAGCGAGGCATTGGGATGTTTCGGTAACCATCTTAACTACATGCTTATCAGAGTGCCACTTTGCTGCTGTAGTAGGGTCTTGGTCTAATGCGAATATGTTCATGCGATGATTATGTGTGTTATTTACCGCAAAGTCAAGTACTTATTTAGAATTTATTCATTATAACCCCAAAGTAAAGCAATAACCATGCAGCACCCAGGAATACAAAGCTCATATGAGGTATATGAACAGCCAAAAGAAAGGCTAACAAAGCACAAACCTCAGAAGCTCTTAGTGTCAATTTTGTTGGTGGTGTTAGTCT
>Ga0233413_10000383_pt1 | contig 21504 bp, 17 predicted proteins | sample Na_anoxic_6_MG_FD_189019 | JGI IMG/M metagenome (GOLD analysis project Ga0233413, IMG submission 189019) | Seawater microbial communities from Saanich Inlet, British Columbia, Canada - Na_anoxic_6_MG | ecosystem: Environmental > Aquatic > Marine > Inlet | place: Canada: British Columbia...
ACAGAACGAAAGAAAATCAAAGGGAATTAGAAGAATTATAAGGATTTTTCATATCTTTTTTGGAATTATATGGAACTAAATACTCATAACATAACTATATTCTTAACATAACGTGCCATAACCTGGAATCACAATTCACAAGATTTTATTAACGATTAAGTACATGTAATCATAACCATAAGGGTAGGGGAAAAAATCCATTTATTGTGAAAAGCTGATCACACCTCTTCTATTTAAGATCTTCTCCTATATTAACAACCTTGAATTCATTAACTGAGTGGTCTTTGTTGACTTGATAAAATGTAGTCATTGCCGAGGATTTGTCATACAAAAAGACAGAGGTACCTCTACCTCCAACCGCCTTTAATGCACATTTGTCTAAATTAAAATCTACCGGAACGGTTACTTGATTTGATTTCCATATTACATCTGGTTTTTTGAACTGTACGAAGATCATCTTTCTTGTAGATTTATTTAAAACCCAGATACTGTTTGACAGGGCTGAAAATATGAAATTACCCTGACTCTCGGCAGAAGATGCAATTACCGGGTTTAACACAAGCAATGCTGCGCCAAGGAGCAAAACTGCTGATAATAATGCTTTACATTTCATCTCTTTCTCCTTTCTATTTGGGTAAACTATCTAAGAACCTTAAATTACATAGAAACCGAGTCCTCCAATTTGCTCCGCTGATTTGGCTTCATCGAGGTGTAAAATACAAACGCCTCTAAAGAGGTATGAAAACTCCTTGCAGGCTTCATATCGGCATCTTCAGGGGACATCTCTTCACCATTCCCTCCTGAAGGTTTGGGTTATGAAAGATAAATATCAAGAATTTTGGAAATTGTTATTATTTAGGATGCCACAAAGTCAGCAAAAGTCAAGGTAAAATTATTACGGGGAAAATGCGAGGCAAAAATGCGAATTAATGGATTCAGAGCAGACGGGTACTAGCGAAAGTAAAGATCAACACATTAAACCCCTTTTTTATCACATAAATCCTCAATTTATTGTCATTACCTCCACAGGTGAAAACTTTCCACTACGTGCCATAATCGATCGTACAGCCAAATTGGATTTTATTCAAGGTTTCGTTTGCTATTCATAAGTTTTTCGGCCTTTGAATTGTCAGCAATCATAGCAGCATTCTTTAATCTTGGACAAATTAGGATTACTGCATTTAATCTATAATTGCTTGATATTTCATGTTTTACTCTGTAATCTTCAATGGAATCAGGAAAGGTCTCGATAAAACCTATACCAGAAGTCATAACTTAAGGTGCTACCAGATACAATAGCCCTAAAGAGGGATATACAATATCATTGGTTGGATTGATTATTGACACAAAAGAGCAATTCTTCTATATTTCTACACTGAAAAAGTGAGTTTTTATCAACGCCCTTTTTCATATTACACCTTTCTTTTGAACAGCCCCGCGAACTCGGCGAGATGCAGAGCACCCTTGATGCTCAGCTGCTCGATATCGGAATCCTCCGTCAGGAGCTCAATATTCTTGTCGGTTTTCAACTTTGCTTTTAGAAGGTAACGGTAGATCTCACAGCGCCGCTTTTTACCGATGATGATGAAGGGAGTATTGAGCGGGTACTTCAGCTCGCGGAAGCTATCGAGGGACCGCATATCTTCGGCCGCTATCAAGGCGTCGACGAAGAGCTCTCGCTCGTACCATTCGGTCTGGAGAAGAGTATCCAGAAACCTAGGAAACATGAGAGAGCGGATGAATCCTGATTTCATTACCCAAAAATAGGCGGTTTCGATGACATAGGGATCGAAATACCCCTGGCTCTCCGTTGACGCTTCTCCTTGGACGGACTTCCCGACGAAAGTGTGCTCGATTATCGCTTCATGAAGCTGGCCCGACATCGTGGTGATGCTACCTAATACTGTCTGGCCGGTCCCCACTGAAATGAATTTCGTATGCGACGAGAGGATTACCACCGTCGTTTCTGTTTCGAGTTTTCCGTAAGCTGCGAGACCCGCAAGCTGCGTTTCTTCGCCCCGCATGAAATCGAGATAGCCGACATGCTTCATGTTCGCCGTGCGAGAATCGTAGGTGTTCTTTATGCCACGAATGAAATATACGGGAATATCGATTGGAAAAATTTCAATATCGTGCACTTTTTCCATACTGCGGCTTAGTTCTTCGAGCATTACAGGTGCCCAGAGATGTGGTATTTCGATAAGTCCAATTTCCGAGGTTATCATTCCCGAGCAAATGGCGAATGCGATATCATCGAGCTGCATACCAGCATTTTTTAAGGCCACTAAGAATGTTTCCTTTAGGCCTTCCTTCAGCACTCTCTTTTTACCCTTTAGCGCTGTATCCTTAACGCCGACTTTCTTGCTGGCTTTCCCGATTATTTCTCCCTTCCGGTCAAGAATATATACCCTAGAGTTCGTTGTTCCGCAATCGATGGTGGCAACTTTCATTTACATTACTCCCAGATCGACCAGCGCATTTTTGATGGCCTTCTTTTCTTCTTCATGCGCCGGTACGAAAGGTGAACGTGGGTAGGCCCGGATAATGCCACGAATATCGAGCATGGCGTATACAGCGAGCTGTGTAGAGCGGGCTAGGTACATGATATCGCGTATCTCGTTTACTATGAACTGGGTTTCCTTGCATGCGTCGTAACGCTTCTCCGTTCCTTCGATCCACATCTTCCTGCAGATCTCCGGGAACGCATTCCCCAAACCTGGGATATACGATTGACACCCGAGCACGCACGCAGAAAGCCACATGGCCTCAGTACCTAGGGCGACATCGAATGTGTCATCGGCGAGCTGCCGCATGTAGGTAGCAAAGGTAAGGATATCGAACGTCGCGTCCTTGATCCCGTGGATCCCCAGTTTTTTCAGCTCCTTGAAGGTGTCTAATGGAATTTCGTAACCCGAAAAGTTTGGATTATGGTACACGTATACGGGAAAATCCCTGCCGACGGCTTTCACTATAGACTCGTAAAATTGGACGATACCGTCTTTCTTATGCTTAAAATAGAAAGGCCCGACCGCGGCAATGGCGTCACAGCCGATTTCCTTCGCATGGAGCGAAAGCTCGACTGTATCTCTAGTATTTGTCGTTCCGGTATGGACGATCACCGGTATATCCTCTTCGCAAATCTCTTTGCATATTTCCGCGACCTTTTTCCTTTCCTTGAGTGACATCATCGGACCGCTCCCATAGGAACCGCAGATGAACAGGCCGTCCACGTTCTTTTTCAGGAACGCGACAAGTGTGCGTAAGCTTTTATCGTCGAGTTTTCCATCCTTACCGAATGGAGTAATCATAGGCGGTACCACTCCTCTCATTTTAAACATAATATCCCTCCGTTTGTGAGTTTTCGATTCTCGCTATCATATTTACAGGCAAAGCTTCCATTCTTTTCGGTCGTAATGGAAATGCATATAATTCTTCGATGTGGGATAATTCGACCACCCTGGTGTTATTTACGTCCTCGTAGACGAGAACCGTGCGCTTAGGAAAGTGATCGATATCGAGAAGCCTGCGATGGACGGAAAAATCGCAATCCGGTCTCCGTCTTGGACTGTTGTTTCAAGGCTTTCAATGGAATGAATTATTCTTCCGTTTATAACAACTCTCAAAGATCTAAGGTGTATCCCTTGTGTTTCAGAGAAAAAAGGGGAAATCTCTTTGTTTTCAGAACGTGCAATTTCCTGTAAAATATCACTGATACTATAGTGCCTGGTAGGAGCCAAATTCAGCGTTATTTCGCCTTTTCCCATTAGCTCCTTGACACTCACAAAAAACTTGACGCTGACAGTCATCGTTCATGACTTTTCTACAGATGGCTCAGAATTGAAATCCCCTCCTTACTATTCCGGTGTCAGAGGCTAGAAATTGAGCGATCTCCATCCTCTGAAAAGGCCATTCAGGCCAAAATTCTGCCAAGATACTTCATCGCTTTTAAAGGCAGAAATCGAGACCTAGTTCTTTAAGTTTGCCTTGACTGGGTACTCCGTTTGGCCAGTCCCTCACCGTGTAATATTCATTCATCATATCGTCAAAAGGCATCTCCACATTGGCTGCACCACCTTCGGGATGCGGAGTCAGAAAACGTTTGGGAAGCTGGTAATCCCGCGACGGTACCATGCCATGCTTGATATTGAACATATTCATCAGATTGATAACACGCTCCCCGGTTTTCAACAATTCTTGGGGTGAGACATCCCAGCCGGTGATGGCGTTGAGAAAACCTGTCAACCGTGTGAAATCAAGACCTGAGAATTCATAGAAAAAGCAGAAGATCACCGAATTGCAGACAGCCATTCGGTCCTGAAATTTTGCCGCTGCAAGTCCCTTATGGGTCGGTGAATGCGGATCTAAAGGCTCCAGGAGTTCCTTGAGGCCTGTCTCCGGAAAGGTCACGCCCAGCTCGATCGCTTCTGGGAATCCATGGAGATGACTGGCTCCCTTCATCGAGGTTGCCGTTGCAACGGCCATGGAAAGAAAAGCCCTGGGGTCGTGGGCGGGAACCACTGCACCATTGACATGAAGAGGATCAGAAACTCCCAATTTTTCTGCAGCGACCCTCACGCCCTCACCCAGAATCCGAGGAACATCACCCTCCCGTTTGACAATCTTCTCCAGAAGCGCGAGCATGGCATCAGAGTCGCCCCACTTCAGGTCTATTCCGCCCAGGTCATCCTTTGTGATTTTTCCCGCTTCATAAGCCTCCATTGCGAATGCACAGATCCCTCCAAACTCAATAGTGTCAAGGCTGTACCGATTGCAAAGCTCATTAGCTTTGTTAACAGCAAGAAGGTTATCAATAAGGCAGTCTGAACCGATCATACCCAGTGTTTCATATTCAGGCCCATAACTGTCCATTGCATACTTGCCCTCGGAAATGGTCACCCTGCGGTGGCAGCCCATGATACAGTTGGAGCAGGCATCCGGTTTGGGTTTTAGAACCGGATTATAGTCCTGTCCTTCTCCTGCACCCAGCTTTTTTGCACCATCCGGCCAATTATCCTGCAAGAAATTTTTTATGGGTAATAACCCGTTCTCCTCCCTCGGAACGACAGCCATTGCCTGGCCCAGTTCTCTATTGAGTTTTGTAAAATCGGCATCTTTGGCTATGGCCAAGAGCTCCTTCTTAAGTTTCTCCAATTCTTCAGGCCGAGCAACAGGGACGGTTTGCGTTCCACGAAATGCAATGGCTTTCAGGTTCTTAGATCCCATAACTGCGCCCATTCCAGTCCGACCTGCACAACCATGCCCATGGTTGCAGGTAAGCGCTGCGTACCGGACAAGATTTTCCGCAGCGGGACCGATGGGTGCCACCTGGATCTTTTTATCACCCAACTCTTTTTTAAGGGCATCCTCAGTCTCAAAGGCGTCAGTCTTTCCCCACAGATGAGAAGCATCCTTTAACTCTGCTTCCCCATCATGGATCCACAAATAAACAGGCTTTGAGGATTTTCCTTTCATCACAAGCGCATCAAAACCGGCTTTCTTAAACTCCTCGGCATTGTATCCTCCCGCAAGGGATTCACCAAAGATTCCCGTCAACGGAGATTTGGAACATACCGTAAAACGCCCACTTCCGAGCACCTTGGATCCTCCCTGGAAAGGGCCCACACTAATAATAAAGAGATTCTCTGGTCCCAGGGGGTCAGCGCCGGCTGGCACCTCATCGTAAAGGATCTTCGCAGCGAGCCCTGTGCCTCCAATATAGGTTTTGCGCCATTCCTCAGGCAAGGAGTCAACGGTAATTTTACCCTCTGTCAAATCTACTCTTAAGACCTTTCCCCAATAACCACTCATAATTTGTCCCTCCTTTCAGTTAACAATCTCAAAACCGTGAAATTGTTTCCTTGGATTTGGCTTTCCGCCTCAGTTCTTCAGCGGATCACAACAAAGCTTGATATTCTCTATTCTTTGTCTTTATAATTTCGAGATTAAAGGCTTACTCCAGGGTTTTCACTTAGCAGGTATCCTTGCTTTTTTATATATATTTATCCTGACTTAAGAAAGATTTATTCTCATTATCGGACAAACCCATAACTAATACGGTATAGTGGGGTTCTAGGGCAACAAAATCCACTTGTGTTGCGTGTTAATCAACATAAACGATTCAGTTGACCGAATTCCTCCGAATCGAGGCATATCTACGATTTCTGTCCAGGCACGGCCACGCACAGGTGGGATTAGACATGTTGCCATGCCGCATCTTTTTATATAGAATGAGCCTGCTATGCCTGCGGCTCACACTCATTGCGAGCATTAGCAAAGCAATCTCTTGGCATATGTTGAGATTGCTTCGTCGCTTCGCTCCGCGCAATGACATTTTGGGACACTTGCGAAATTCAGGATAAGTTAGTATAGTCTTTTCCCATGGCAATACGTTCTCCAAGAGTCTGCTTAGAGGGTACCATACTGATTGCACCCTGCGGGCAAATCACGAGGCATAATCCACATGCACAGCAATCATCCTGATTGACCTGAGCAACATCAGCCTCCATGGAAATTGCCGGACAGATGCTATCGGCGCAAGTTCTACAGCCAATACACTTGGACTCATCTACTTGGGCCGCAATTGCAATACTCCCTGCTTCGTTAACAAGCGCGTCATCAAATGGCTTGACATAATTTAGGGCCAAGCCTCGAAAATCCTCAATGGTCTTGTATCCGCATCGAACCATGTATTTTTCTAGAAATTTGACTATCCTTTTGATCTGCGAGATGCCATGCAACATAACACCTCCCGCGGCCTGGCCAGCCTTGGCACCAAGCATTATGGACTCTACCAAGTGTTGTCCGGTCGCTATGCCGCCACCAGACCACACATCAACACTCGGGAAAAACATCGCGGTAGAAGCAGTATAGTAGTGGTTTATTATCCTAATAGTCTCTCCACCACCATACACGGAAACAGGGTTAGCTTCCACGTGCTTTAAAAGAGGATAAAGGGGCTTGCCGCCGTTCCAAATATCGAAGGGGCCAAATGCAAGCGGCATGTGAGAAGTCAAAATGTATTTTGCGCCCGCGTTTATGACGGCTTCCGCCGCCACCATCATCCCAGGATAGCCCGCTTGAGGTGTCATTTTAACTCCAACCGGGATCTTCACTGACTCCACTGTCGCTTTTACTATTTCCTTGAAAGCCGAAACCGATGTCCCTAGAAATCTTCCATACTTTGCTCCCGCTTCGGGCTTTCCGTCCGGATTGTCCATCAGTTCAGATGGGCAGCCGCCATTTATTTCCAACATATCGGCACCATCAGATTCCATCTCCTTTGCAAGTTCAATATAAGTTTCGGGATCCCCAGTGGGATTCACAAGGCTACTGACTATTGGTATCTCAGCCGGAAGCGCCTTCTTCAATGCCTCCGTTAGTCTCCGGCAAGGCTCGCGCGCGATTTGCACTGCATTGCCACAAGAAAGGAGGAATCCATCATTCCCTATCGGAAAATAGTTGCTAAGGTGATTTTTCCTCACAGGCTCTTCGTCCCTCATCGCCGGAAATACACTTGGAAGGTAAACAAAGCCGGCTTCTGCGTCAACACAGCGCTTATGCCAGTCCACCCATTTCTGCATCGGCCCCGCAGGATACCACCAGTTTAGTGCACTCAGAGAAGATACACCAAAAGGTGTTCGCATTTTTAATCCCGCTATTGTTGTTGATAAATCAGTCATGATTTTGTACCTCCTTAAAATTTTAAGTTTTTGTTAAGTTTCTGATTCAAAACCAGAGACAAAGTCGGTCATTTCTTGCATCTCTTTCGAAAATATCAGATTCACTACCACATATTAACGCCTTGTCTTCCCAATTAGGAAGGAGATTATTCCTGGAGAGCGACACAGTGTCTAACTATCCATTCGAGTATGGGTGAATGATAGGCTGTGTAACACCTCCTGATCAATTTTGGGTTTTTTTAGTGGCCTGACGCATTTAACAGCATAGGACGCGGGTTCTCTGAAAGAACCTTCTTCTAACTAGGTATTATTTGTGTTTTCTCTATCTTTTTCCTCTTTTTTTCCCTTCAATTTCTTTTTGTTCAGCCGTCACTTCACTGCCGTATAGCTTGAGAATTGTGATCTATGCCATTAAGTGCGACTGGACAACCTCTTCACTCTGAAGCACGCTCATTTTTCCCCCAACAACGATACGGCCTTTCTCCATGACATAACCTCTAGTCGCTGTTTGCAAGGCCATCTCCAAGTTTTGCTCTACCAACAGGATGGCCAAATCAGTTTCCCGACAAAGTCTATTCAAGATTTTGATGAGTTCCGCAGTGACCGCAGGTGAAAGTCCTTCCGACGGCTCATCCAATAAGACAAGCCTGGGAGCACTACATAGTGCCCGTCCGATCGCCAGCATCTGCTGTTCGCCACCGCTTAATGTCCCTCCGTGTTGTTTGAGCCGTTTCTTGAGAACGGGGAAATATTCAAAGACAATCTCCGGTATTTTCCTGTTTTTGTCTTTCCTGGCGGTTGTGCCGAGCCTCAAGTTCTCCAACACGGTAAGGTTAGGGAAAATTATTCTACCCTGTGGCACATATCCAACCCCCAACTTTGCCGCCTCATGCGGTTTCAGCTTATTGATATCCAGCCCGTCAAAGATTACAGTTCCTTCTCTGTTCGGTAACAAGCGCATGATACACTTAAGCAACGTCGTCTTACCGACTCCATTACGGCCTAAAAGGCAAACTTCCTCGCGAGGATTAACAATGAGATTGACACCCTTACAAATGCAACTCTCCCCATAAAAGACGGCCACATCTTTAAGTTGCAAAATCACTATTGGCCTCCTCTTCCCAGGTATACATCTCGCACCAGGGAATTAGCCTCTATCTCTTGAAAAGTACCTTCAGCCAAAACAGCACCTCGGTCTAAAACGGTGACATATTCCGCGAGCTCTTTCAAAAATTTTATATCGTGTTCAATGACCACAGCGGTCATGCTCCGGGATATTTCCCTGATTATGTGTGAGGTTTCCATGGTGTCGTGAGCAGACATTCCGGCGGTGGGCTCATCGAGCAGTATAAGCCTCGGCTTGTAGGATAAAACCATCCCGATCTCTAACCACTGCTTTTCACCGTGGCTTAGAGTCTTAACTAGTTCGTCGCCCCGGCCTGAAAGATGAATCACCTCCATTATTTCGTTTACCCGATCAAGGGCTGATGTTTCAGTCCGGCGATAAAAGATCAACGACCCGATCCCCTGCTGCCCATGGGCAGCGATGTGCAGGTTTTCTAGGATGGTCAGCTCGTCGAAGACTGAGGGAATCTGAAATTTACGGACAATTCCTGCCCGGCTGACGTTGTAAGGTTTGAGGTAGGTAATGTCCCTCCCCTCAAATATTACCTGCCCCTCGTCCGGTTTGATTCGACCGGTAATCAAATCAAACAAAGTCGTTTTACCAGCGCCATTCGGTCCGATGATACACCGAAGCTCTCCAGGTTTAATAGTAAGATCTAAGTGGTCTATGACCTGAAGACCGCCAAACCGTTTACTAAGATTTTTTAGCTCGATTGCTGGCGACGCCATCAAGTGATCCTTTCGATTTTTTTAATTTTTGAAATTATGAGTTAGTTATCAATTGATCATGCGTTACTTCGGACCAATTTGCGCAACCTCAGGTTGAGTCCCAGTAACCCGTCGGGTTGAAAAACAATAACAAGGATAAAGAACACTCCCATAAGAAAAACCCACAGGTATTGAAATTCTGAACTCAACCAGATCTCCATATAGTTGACCAATAGCGTCCCGATAGCCGGACCCAGTAAAGTACCGCGCCCGCCCACTGCTATCCAGATGATAATCGAGGCGTTGAATGAGAGCCCAAAAACCACTGGATTTGTAGTCTGAAGAGGGACAGATATTGCTCCCGATAACGCCGCCAATCCGCAGGCAATGGCAAAGATGACTATCTTGAAGTTGGCTACGTTATACCCCAAATACTCCAGACGGTCCTCATTGTTCTTGAGGGCTTGGAGAATCTTGCCAAAAGGGCTTTTTACCAGGTAGTAGCAGAAGGCAAACACCATCAGAAATACGACCAGAGCAGTATAATAGTTGGCCAAATAGCTGACCATAGTCCGTTGATATTCCCATACACCGGGAATGCCAAACTTATGATATAAAAACGGGCCAACAAGACCATTATTTCCGCCGAGAATATGGAAAAGGCCAGGGTGATTGCCCACAGAGAAAAAAATGGTTGTCAGGGCCAGAGTAATAATACAGAAATAGACCCCGCTGATCCGGCCGTAAAACAGAAAATACCCCAGGATGGTGGCAGCAATAATGGATACGGATATGCCTATGAGGACCCCTATATAGGCCACCCCGGGAAAGCTGAAATACTTTAACGTTAGTCCTAGGGAATATGACCCTATGCCGAAGAAAACGCCGTGACCAAAACTTAACAGTCCAGTATAGCCCCAGAGCAAATCCAAACTAATCGCAAGAATACTTAAGCAAATAATTCGGGAAACCAAGACGATGTTATAGTCATCTCCCACTAGAGGGAAAACTCCCATTGCCAACAAAATAACCACAACCAAGATTCTTCTGGTCCTCTTCGTTCCCCAGGTTAATGGATCAACCATACTATCCTCATACTATCCTCAGTGTTTGACAACAAAGACCAACCCAGAAATTCAACGCTTTGCAAACAATCCAAAGGGTCTTAACCTGACCACAACTATGGCAATAAGTAAGACAATGATCTGCGAAGCCACCGTGCTCATGAAAAACTCCGTTATCCCTTGAGAGCCCCCATACACAACCGAGCCGCCCAAGGGACCCCATATACTATCCACCCCACCGATGACCACCACGAAGAAGGACCCCACCAACCATGGCATCCCCATATCTGCATAGGTGACATAAATGGGACAAATGAGTGCTCCCGCCAAAGCGGCCAGGCTGGCACCCATGGCAAACATAACCTGATTGATTCGATCGGTGTCGACGCCCAGGGCCGATGCCATCTCTTTGTTGAATATAATGGCCCGCGCCTTCAGACCATAATTTGTTTTAAGGAAGAAGACGACCACCCCAAACAAAACTATTGTGCCCGTAACAATGAGGAAAAGCCGATATGCCGAATACTCTATGCCCCAAAAGGATACAAATCCGGGAACCGGAGCCTCGACTATTCTATAGCTTTTTCCGAATATGAGCTTGGCTATTTCCCGGAGGACAATACCCAAGCCCCAGGTGGCCAAAATTGTTTCCATAGGTCGATCGTACAATGCCCTAATAAGGCCGCGTTCAATGATTAAGCTAAACAGCCCCACCGAGATGACAGCGAGAATGAGCCCTATCCAGTAGTTGTGGAAAGCCATATTAGACCACCAAGTAACATACGCACCCAACATAACGAACTCGCCGTGGGCTAAATTAATCACTCCCATCAAGCCCAACAGAACCGCCAACCCCACCCCAATTAGGCCGAAGATCGCTATAAAACTCAGGCTGTTTAAAAGCTGGATAAGGAGTTCATCCATTTTTAGCTATCCGTTACTTCCATCTCTTCAATACGATATAAATGCTTTTTTCTCAATCATCTACCACATTGAATAGATGATTAAATCTTATAAATCCGACTATATGGACTCTGCACTTCCACTTTTTATCGCCCCTGACCCGTCAAGTCTTACACTCGGGTCCGGGGCGATTCCTCGTTATTTATGCTGCCAATTCTATTCACCCGGGAATGGTGGACAATCTGTTTTCAGCGGCCTGCAGCCGTGCTGAGCACTGGCCTTACATCCGCCATATCTCGCAGGGATGATCGGTTCTATAGCAGGCCAGCTTTTAATTAATTTATGTGATCCGTCTGGCTGAGATTGGATCAGGTGAGCGGGTTGTACGGAATAGTGGTTCTCCTTAACAATGGTGACTTTACCCTGGGGACCGGCCCAGCTCAGACCGTACTTCTCACCTGGTCCTCCTTCCTGCGCCTTAACGACCTCATCGGAATTGGTGGTGCCAGCTTTTTCCACCGCCTGAGCCCAAATGCGAATGCAGGTGACGAGCGCTGCGGCCGCAGAGGCGAATTTAATGCCGCCCTTTTCACCATATTTCTTTCGCAGTGAGGCCATGAATATCTCATTCTCCTTGCTGGGAACGACATCGTAGTGGTTGGCGCAAGCATAGAAGCCCTCTCGGACTGCCGGCTCTAGATTCGCTCGAAAGAGTTCATCGTAAAACGTCGAGCAAAGGGCAATCTTTCCAGTCAACCCAGCAGCAGCAAACTGCTTGATGAAGGCGTATTGGGGACTCCCAGCCTGAAAGACTGCGACAACATCAGGCTTTGCCTTCTTAATGCGCCCAAGAATTGAAGAGAAATCGTTGATCACCATCGGGTTGATATCAGTTCCCACTATTTCACCCCCGAGATTTTTGAGCGTTTCCTTGGCCAAGGCAATGGATCCCTGCCCCCACTCGTAGTTTGCACCGCTGAAGTACCATCGTTTTCCTCGGTTCTTGACCAAATATTCGACCAAGGGGTTGATATTCTGGTTGGCCACTGAGGACATCTGAAAATAATACCGTCCACAAATAGCGCCCTCGTCATAAACATAGTTGTTCATCACGACCTTGTAAGGCTCTGAGACTTGCTGGCTCACAGCGATTCGGACGTTGGAGAAATAATGGCCGCTGACCATTACACAACCATGTTTTTTCACCAAACGCTCCGCAGCTTGAAGTCCATACTTCAATTCACTGTGGTCATCCTCAAATACCATCTTTACCTCACGCCCCAACACTCCGCCTTCCTCATTGATCTGCTCCAAGGTAACTTCGGCTACTTGGACAACCTGTTCGCCATAGGCGCTCATAGCCCCGCTCAGAGATGACATGAAACCGAGTTTAATCGGTTCTTTTGTTTTTGAGGCAAAACTCCACTTAGGACTAAGTATGGTTAGCCCGGCACCAGCGGTCAGGGCCGTGCCAGCTATAATGAACTCACGCCTACTCACATTTTTTCTCGCCTTCATTTTTTCACCTCCTGTTTTACTCACATTTTTTCTCGCCTTCATTTTTTCACCTCCTGCTTTAGGGTTGTTTGATTACTCCGATGAATTCTAACTTTTCACCAGAAATCTAAAAAGATGCTAATTAGTCTATAGTAGACCCCCGACTTTGCCAGATGTGGCTGACTCTTTTTAATGCGAAATACTTTGAACCTCCTGAATGTCTTAGGCGCCACAATTACTCATAGCATTACTGTGACAAGCTCTGTGTTTCGCCTTGAAAAAACAATAATACCCTTCCGCGATATCCTTCCTCTTCTCCTTCATCTCCGTTTCATCTTCTAATTTGCTCCTCATTCAAAAAGTCAACTAGGAAACTCTCTTATAGGGGACACCGCTCTGGAATTTTTCCTTTCCGTCGGGCATTAGGATCAGAGAGCATCCGTCCAATATTGCGTTTTAGAATTCTCCTATTGAAATCATGTTAATACTTAGCCCCGTATTTTTCTATGGAGCCTTCGGCAACCATGCCATCTAAAGAGGCCGCGAGAGCAGATACCGTCTTATCAATATCCTCTTCGTTGTGGGCAGACGAGAGAATGAACATTCTTCCGGCCATGGTTGAGACACCATTCTGAAGGAGATGGTGGCCTAATCGAGCCTTCAAGGATTCCATTCCCACAATCTTATCAATGTCTTTAGTAGGGGGCATCGTCCCGTCAAGCGGTTCCATTTCAAATGGTCCGAAATAGATATGAGTAATACTCCGACCGTAAAGCCAACCACTAATCTTTTTCTCCTTAAACACTTCATTCCCTTTCTTTCGCAGGTCAGCGGCAAGCTCATTGGCCATCTTTTGCGGCTCTCCATTTCGATAGAGCTTTAGAGCGGCAACGCCAGCGGCACTGGTGAGCGGGTTAGCATTCCACGTGCCACTATGTTGAACCTGATGTTTCAGATTATTGGGGTTAAAGGCTTCCATAATATCAGCTCGGCCAATCAGGGCTCCCGCGCCAAGGCCTCCCGAGATTGTTTTTCCTAGGCTGGTCAAATCTGGTTTCACTCCTACCATAGCCTGGAAGCCTCCGACCATGTCTCGGAAGCCAGTAACCACCTCATCCATATGAAAGACGGTCCCGTATTTATGAGCCAGAGGCAGTAGTGCTCGAACAAAGTCAATATCTATTGGAACCTGACCAGTCATATGAGCGCCGCCCCCTTCTATCATGAGGATAGCGTATTCTCTGTTAGCGAGCTCCTTTTCTACCTGCCCGAGGTCATATGGGATAATCTTGACCGCAGGAGCGAAGACCCCTGGGGAGCTGGGCTTCATTGTTACTTCGTCAACCCACCCATGGAAGTTCTCCACGAACCTGAGAATCCTCTGCCGCCCTGTGAAGACTCGACTTAGCCTGATCGCCATCAGATTGGCTTCTTGCCCACATGAGAAAAACTCAACTCTTTCTGCTGTAGGCATCATGCTCTTTATCAATTCACCCCACTCGACTTCCAATTCGTGGTTATCGCCGTAATGGAGCCCTTTAGCTGCCTGTTCTTGCACGGCTTTGACTATCCCAGGGTGGCAATGTCCGAGGAGCAAAGCGCCGTGGCCCATGACGTAGTCTATATATTCATGATCGTCTACATCCCATTTTTTGGAACCCTTGGCGTACGTTATATAAGGTCGGTAAGGATTAAGTATACGGATATAGGCAGTAGCTCCAGCCCCTGAGAAGACCTTGACTGCCCGCTCATGTAACCTCCCCGATTTGGGATGACTTCTCTTATACTCCTCAGCCAATTTATCTGCTGCCATATCCTCAATCCTTTCTTCCTTCGAAAACCTGGACGTCTTTCACTGCGCTACCATTGCACTACAAGATTAATTTCCGATTTCTGTTATCTAGATCAGTTGGCTCCAGTCTCCTTTATAGGAATGAACCAGTGGTAGGTCTAACATGGTGAGTAACCCGGGGGGTGCACATATTACTCTCGGCATAGCATTAACCGTCATCGAAGCTGTGCCAATATCACCCTGAATACCGCCTTTCACAATCACCTCCATATTGGGTTTACCTTTTATGGATATGCCATCATATGATTCATTAGCACCGAGGGAGGCTCTGAACGTCATCCTGATTACCTCCTTGCTTTTCATCTTTCCTATAGCAATTTGCTCTACACCAGCTGCATGACCTGCCTTGACCTTTAGGTATTCGCTTGATACCTCCTCTTTTGCTATGATGGGCTTGATGGGCTCGCTGTATTCATCGACCTTCCATCCCATTGCCGCGGCAATCATATCTGTAGACTCCCTCAGTCCCACATGCCTCAATGTTCCGGCCTCCTTTAATTCCTCAAACTCGGCCAACGTCAGTCCAGCACCGATCTTCTTCTGGAAAGGCAGTCTTCGAGACCGAGCATCCTGAATTCGGTCCACTTTGACATGCTCCACATTTTGGCAAACTCCAGTCATTACAATCGGAAAGACGTCCATACAGAAACCTGGGTTCACCCCAGTCCCCAGCACAGTGACGTTATTTTGTTTAGCCAAATTATGAAGCTCCTCGGCAATGGCTGTTTGCGTGCCCCAAGGGTAGGCCAACTCTTCACAGGTTGAAACAACATTAACTCCAGCCTTGATAATTGGGATTAGCTGGTCTTTAATCTTCTCCAGAGACGACAATGTGGAGACCACTGCGATGTCCGCCTTCATGGCGAGTACAGCCTCAAGATTGTTAGTTAGTGCAACATTCAATCTTTTATCTAAACCAATGACCTCTCCAACATCCCTACCAAGATTGACCTTCTCAAGAGCACCGACGATCTCCATGCCTTTCTTCTCGCAGGCCAGCTTACAAATCTTTTGCCCCATTGGACCGAGACCAATTTGTACAAAATTGATCATCTCTCGCATCTGTTTACCTCCTCTCTCATTTTCACTGTAATCTAAAGCGGTCTGGGGAACTAGATGACACCCGTTTCCTTTAGCGCCGCTTTGAGTTCTTGCCTTTCCTCGTCAGTCAGGTCCTCCATCGGCAGTCTCAGCGGACCTCCATGTAGCCCGACGATATCCATGGCCGCTTTACCGAGGCCCATGTACATGTAGTTCACTCTCAGGCATTCAGGGATAACGGAAATGGACTCCCGTTTTTTATTAAACTTTGTCAGAAGACTCCACACCGGCAGTTGTTTCCTCAGGGCTTCGAGTGCTTTCTTGAAATTCTCTTCCTTGACTGCTTCATAGACAGCATAGCTCAGAGTAGGGGCGAAATTGCCAAAGAAATTTACAAACCCCCGGTATTTTGAGCCATAAGCCGCTGAGCCAACATAATGGATATCACCCAGTCCATTGATCATTACCAAGTCCTCTGGGTTAATCGTTAGCGCTTTAAAGGCATAGTCAGCAGCATTGGTAGCGTTATCCTTGAGGGCGATGATATTGTCGATTTTGGCCAGCCTTGCCATCAAATCGGGTGAAATCAGTGTCCCCGAAACATCAGGGTTGTTATAAATCATTATGCCTATATTTATTGCCTTGGCCACTGCCTTATAGTATTGATACATCCCTTCCTTGCTCGCAGTATGATAATAGGGAGGTACCACCATAGCACAGTCGGCGCCAACCTCTTCAGCATACTTGGCCAGCTCTATGGTGCGTTCTGCTGCTGCCTGCGACACGCCGGTAATCACGGGTACTGCCCCGCCAACCGTTTCCACCACCGTTTTCATGACCATCTTCTGCTCTTCAATCGAGTTGGCATAGCACTCCGTGGTACTGCCATTGGTCATTAATACCACATCTTTGTTGCCATCTTTAGCGAAATCTACTATAAATTTAGTATTCGCTCTTAGCCCCTCAACATCCAGCTCTTTGTCCTTGGTATAAGGACAGTACTGCACAGGAACGATACCCTTCAGCTTCTTCTTGAAATCACCCAAACTCATTGACATCTTAGTGCCTCCTTTTTTTTGTTATTTTTTTTAAGTACCCATGAAATTACACCATTTTGTCCAGCATATGACTAGCCTTGCTGCCTAGCCTATAATAATCCCTTCTCCTGTAAAGCGTCCTTCACTCGCCTTTCCGTTTCCGGGTGCACCGGCGTAAAAGGTAATCGAGGATAACCAGAATCAATACCTCGCAGTTTTAGGATTACATTGAAGGTGAAGTAAAAATCCTCATCGCTTCTGATAAGGTAGCAGTAAAATTCGGCAAAATATCATACAACCCAATGATCATGGGTTCGGTCAGATCGTTGCCAAAATCAAAAGTCCCATGAATGAAAAATAGGTTTATCGAATATTCAATCGAGTGAATTAGTATCTTTTATGTTTCGTGATAATCCCTGCTTAATCTATTTTCCAAATTCAATTGTTATCTAGAGACTTATTCTGGACATGTGCTCTGGCAAACCCTGAATACCAAGATTAAGTCGGAATAATGCCCCAGCGCCATACCCTTCCTCATCTCTCTTATCTCCTCCGGCTGTTGTAACATAAATATCCATATAATCCTCACCCGCAAAAGTTACACTTGAAACCTTTTTAGCCGGCAGCCTAATCCGAAGATTCTCTTTACCATCTGGATCATAACGCACGAGACAACCTCCATCCCAACGGGCAGACCAAACATAGCCTTCTTTATCCACCGTCATTCCATCTGGAACTCCTTCATTTTTTGGAATAGCTACAAATAACCGTTTGTTCTCAATATTCCCACTACTCTGATCATAGTCAAATAGGTAAATTTCTCTTCTTAATGAATCAGTGAGGTACATGTGCTTCCAATCAAGTGTGAACCCCATTCCGTTTGAAATGTCAATTCCATCTAATATCTTGCTAATTGACCCATTGAGGTCGAGTCGGTAGAGACGACCTGGACGATCTTTTGTCGGCATTGCTCCACAAAAAACACGACCTTCAGGATCTGCGATTACATCGTTGAATCGAGTTTCCAGTTCATCTGGAATCTCATTAACTATTGAAATTAGTTTTCCACTCTTCAGAATTTGAATTGCACACTTTTCCATAAAAAGGAGCAATGTGCCGTTTTCCTGAATAGTAAACCCTCCAACTACATCCCCCTTGTAAAACTCTTCATGATTTCCGGTTACCGGATCATAACGGAAAATAGAGCCAGTCGGGATGTCGATCCAGTAGAGCTTCTTTTCATAAGGATGCCAAAGTGGGTTTTCCCCAAGTTCTAATTTATAATCAGCAATTAGTTCTGGTTTCATTATTTTACCTCCATGATCTCAAAAGAAACGGCATTGCCTAATATTCCATAAATCGTGGCAATAAATTTATCTTTTTGCGTAATTCATTTATTGTTATCGCCGTGCTCATAAAACACCCCTGCAGGACTGGTATCTATATTTTTTTAGTTCCCACTCCAACAACCATTAAGACAAATAAAAGAAACATTCCACTATCACTCTTTCCTCTTTTACTCTGGATACCTCATTACCCACTGCTTGAACATTTCCTCCACCTTCATGGCCTATTGCCATTGGGGATTTTATCTGTTTGAATCTTCCATCATAAATCTCTATATCAGTCCTTCATATCCCTACTACTTTCCATTAAGAAACCACATATGAATCTATACTACCTCTGAACCCTTCCTGAGGCTTCACCTCCGATAAGGATTTCTGACAGTTTAGAGGTCCGGGCAGTAAAGAGGCTCACAGTAGCAGTCATGCTGATATCTACACAAAAAGGTACGATCTGATTTTATAATGAGTCATTTTTCCCCAAGATAGCCTAACCGTCTCGATATTGTAATTGCCGCTTTCTTAACGCCAGAAATGCGTTTTTTTAGGATACTTTCTTGGTTCATCCGGAAGGCAGGGGCAGAAATGCTAATGCCTGCCACAACCCTACCGCTTTTATCCCGCACAGGGGCTCCTACGCATTTAACTTCAGCTTCATGCTCAACGTTGTCAATCGCATATCCATGTTGTTTCACCTTTTCAAGATGAAGCCTTAATTCGGCGGGATCCGTAATTGTATTAGGAGTGTATCGCTTCAATTCAACAGAACGAAAAAAAGTATCAAGATCTTGTTTATCCAGATGAGCCAGGAGCGCTTTTCCAACTCCCGTACAGTAGGCTGAGCATTTATTTCCAACATGCGACATCATTGCAATGGACTGGGAACTCTCAACCTTGTCGAGAAAAAACAACTCGAATTCATTGAGAATTGCCAGGTGGACTGTTTCCTTGCATGATGATGCCAATTCGGTTAGAACCGGCATTGCTTCTGTATGGAGACTGCTCTGGGCAATGTAAACACTTCCAATGCGGTATATTTTTGAAGTTAGCTTGAATTCGCCCGTCTTGCTATTCTTTTTGAGTAATCCTGCCTTTTCTAGAGAGCGCAAAAGTCGCGTAACTGTGCTCTTGTTCAAGCGTAGTTTCTTTGAAAGTTCGGTATTTGTGTAGACAGCTTTCTTAAAAGAGAAAGACTCGAGAAGCTGCGCTGCCCGCAGTACCGAATTGATTACATAACGATCAGTTTGCTCAGGCATATTTCACTCGCTATGAGTTTCATATTTTAGACTTGGTTTTATTATATAAATTATCTAATGTCAAGAAAAAAATGCCATCAACCCATATTCCGCAATAAATTGAATTTAGTCAGCGATGTTCAATAGTTACGAAGCATACTTTATGAGCTGCACTGTTTTGGGAATTGATATTGCTACAACACTCATGAAAATTGACCCATCCAGTGCTCAAAATGATTGACCCAGAGGTTCCACAGTTTGTTTAAAACTAATAAGGTTATATCTCCCTGCATTATATCCTACTAGGTGAGCTCTGTCTGGCTTCGGCTGATCTGAAAAAAGCTTGTAGTTGTATCGAGGAGGCTTTAAGTCTCTCACAAAAAAATAAGGAGAAATGGACAGGAGGAGTTTCGAGGGCTTTGTTGGGAAGAATATTGGAGAAGTTAAGATTAGTGTTTCAAAGCTATATTAATTTCAAGATCATAGGCAGTTTTATATTTGGCAAGCTATTGTTTAATCCTCAACACTGTTAACTTTGCTATGTAGCAAATGTCTTCTATTGGATCGCAAACTATGATATTTAACCCGCAGAAACATGTTGTATTCCTCCTGTAGTAAATGAGTAAAATAAAGCTGGTTTTAGAGAACCTAATTCAAGCTAAGAGTTTCTCAGGGCTATAATTGATGCGGCTGAGCAAGCGTCGGTGTTTTGGGTAACGAAATGACTTCTTGGAGATCATCATATGGCCAAGAGAAAGAAGATGTGGGCATACGTTCCCCCCAAAAAGCTTAAACCTAAAGTTCCCGATTCCCTTAAAGCCGAATTCACCCAGAAAGCCAACGAAATGATTCAAAATCAATTTAGACCCTAGCGCTCCGAACTTGATAAGTGTGGTAAGAAAAACAAATTCAATTATATCGTCGATCTCTATAAGACTTGTTGGCGTAACTACTTCTATTTCTGTTCCAAGTATTACTGCCTTAGTCCCAATGCCATCAGTGAGTACTTTGAGGCCCGTTTTACGCTCATGGAGTATGTTGGAGAACGGCGATTCAATTTATCATACATGAAACACAGGACAATGATGGGAAGTCTACGAAAGTATGACGCTAGAAAAGTGCTTGGAGACAATCAAAACGGAGCAACTATTTTTGCCTCAAAGAGGAACAACTGGTTCTGTGTAATGGCCGAAAAGTCAAGTATTGCGTTTCTAATCAGCAAATAAATCGGTAGGATATAGACTTCCCTCTATTGCAGAAGCCAATAGAATCCAATGGAGGACGAATGGGAAAAAGCATGAGATATTATTGACTATTGACGGTGCAATTATTCTTGCATTGGGAATTCTTCTTTTACTTTTCCCTATCGGAATGGCCGAGCTTTTAGGTGTTAAGATCAAATATGGACTTCTATCCAACTATTCTCGGTGGTGTAATCTTAGGCGTTGGTATTGCTTTGCTTGTTGAAATATATGGGTTTGCAAAAGGTATACGATGGTTTGGGCTGGGCTATGTCATTGCAATTAATTTATGTGTAGCAATAGTGTTACTCATATGGCTACTTTCCACTCCTTTTGAAATACCTTTGAGAGGGCATATTATTCTCTGGTCTATTGCAATAATCGCTTTAAGAGTGGGCCTTGTAGAAACTTTTACTAAGTCATGGATTTACAAATAAGGCTCTAATTTCGGAGCAAGTTTCGAAAAGACCTTAGCATGAGGCTCAATTTTCACATAAAACATCCGGAACTCATTGATTAGAGTTTTTTCGTATAGCTGCTATTAGTGTTAACCAGCTAATATCTTTGGGCAAGTTATGACTGCCGATTTTAATCAAAACTATTTATTACACACCATAATTTAACATTACATCATCATTCTACCACTTTTGGGTCTCTGGCTTTTTGCTAGGCTTCGTGCCTTATGTTACGAGTTCTCCTAACCTATTGAAAAGATAAGATTATATGGCCTGAACACAGGATATGCAAATTTGCTTTAAAAAACAATAGGATACCTTAAA
>Ga0233413_10000384_pt1 | contig 21468 bp, 10 predicted proteins | sample Na_anoxic_6_MG_FD_189019 | JGI IMG/M metagenome (GOLD analysis project Ga0233413, IMG submission 189019) | Seawater microbial communities from Saanich Inlet, British Columbia, Canada - Na_anoxic_6_MG | ecosystem: Environmental > Aquatic > Marine > Inlet | place: Canada: British Columbia...
AATAAAAGCAAGTGCTCAAGATCCTGTTGCTCAAAAGAAAAAAACTGATTACGCTAGAGGCATAATGTTGGATATGAAAAAATATCAACAGCTTATGGCATTAACGGAGCAAACAGGTAGAAACTTCTTTTCTACAGACGATCCACAATCATTACCGAAAAACAAGGAAGAGTTTGAGCTACATATGCAGATGGATTATAAGGAGTCTGTTGAATTAGCAACCGAGCAACTTATAAATAACTGTTTAGATAAAAATAAATACGACGAAATTCGTAAAAGAATTATACAAGACTTGGTCATATGTGGTATAGGAGGGGCTAAAACAGAATACAATAAATCAAATGGGTTGCAAGTAAAATATGTTGACCCTGCGAACTTAGTCTACTCTTATACTGAAGACCCTAACTTTGATGATTTATATTATATAGGCGAAGTAAAACAAATTTCATTAAGCGAGATTGCGAAGTTATTTCCATATCTTTCGCCACAGGATATTCAAGAAATACAAAAGTACCCAGGTAATAATGATTATATAAGAAATTATTATGGGCAAAACGATAACAATACAATAAGTGTTATGTTTTTTGAATACAAAACTTTTGAAAAGCAGGTATTCAAAATTAAAAGAACAGAGTTCGGTTTAGAAAAAGCATTAGAAAAAACTGACGTATTTTCGCCGCCGCCCAGTGATAATTTTGAAAGAGTAGAAAGAGTTATTGAGGTGTTATATACGGGGGCTAAGGTGCTCGGACATGAAAAAATGCTTTCATGGACGCTAGCTGAAAACATGACAAGACCATATGCTGATTCTCCTAAAGTTGAAATGAATTATAGTATAGTAGCGCCTAGAATGTATAAAGGCAAGATCGAATCGTTGGTTAGTCGCGTTACTGGCTTTGCGGACATGATCCAGCTTACGCACTTAAAATTGCAACAAGTTTTATCCCGTATGGTACCAGATGGTGTTTACGTTGATGTTGACGGGCTAGCTGAAGTAGATTTGGGCAACGGTACAAACTATAATCCAGCGGAGGCATTAAACATGTATTTCCAAACTGGTAGCATAGTTGGTAGATCGTTCACGCAAGACGGTGATATGAATCCCGGCAAAGTTCCTATTCAAGAATTACAAACTTCTTCTGGGCAAGGTAAAATTTCTTCTCTTATTAGCACATATCAATATTATTTACAAATGATACGTGATGTAACGGGACTAAATGAAGCTCGCGACGGAAGCACACCGGATAAGAATGCGTTGGTTGGGTTGCAAAAGCTCGCAGCGGCTAATAGTAACACAGCTACAAGACATATATTACAATCAGCTTCTTTTATCACGCTTAGATTGTGCGAAAACATTTCTTTAAAAGCTAAAGATATATTTGAATTTGCTTTAACAGAAGAAACACTGTTAGAAAGTATAAATCAATTTAATGTTGAAACACTAAAAGAAGTTTCGGATTTACATTTGCATGATTTTGGTATATATTTAGAACTTGAACCTGACGAAGAAGAAAAAGCTCGTCTTCAACAAAATATACAGGCTTCATTACAAGCCGGTTCGATATACTTAGATGACGTTATAGAAATACAAAACATTAAAAATATTGATTTAGCTAATAAGTATTTAAGACTTAAAAGGCGTCAAAAGCAAGAGCAAGATCAACAAGCGAGTCAAGCTAATATACAAGCGCAAGCGCAAGCAAATGCTGAAACAGCAGAAAAGGCAGCCTTAGCGGAATTGCAGAAACAGCAGGCTCTTACAGAGAGTAAGCTGCAGTTAGAGCAGGGTAAGTCACAATTTGAAATACAAAGGCTAGAGCGGGAAGCAGAAATTAAAATGCGTTTAATGGAATTAGAATTTAATTTTAATAAACAATTAGCACAAGCGCAAGCAGAATCCGCGAAAGGCAAGGAATCTTACAAAGAAGACAGGAAAGACGAGCGCACTAAAATACAAGCTTCGCAGCAATCAGAATTGATTGATCAGCGAAAAAACGATACACTACCAAAAAACTTTGAATCCGCTGGATTTGATGTGTTAGGTGGGTTTGACTTAGGCCAATTTGACCCTAAGTAATTTTTATTAATTTTATAATATTTTATCATGACAGAAACAGTCAAGCAAGAGGGGGAATTTAAAGTTAAACCTCGAAAAATGAAAAAGCTTTCTGAAACACCTGAAACTATTAAAGTAGATTTATCAGAAAAACCGGAAAAAACACAGGAAACAGGTGATACCATTAAGGTAGATCTTACTGAAAAAAAAGAAGACTATGCCGTTCAAGTCAACCCAACAGATGAGAGCAATGCTCCTGTCGAAGAATCCAAAGACTCGCCAAGCAGCGAAGAAGTGGTTGAAGAAGTACGGGTCGCCGAAGAAGAACCTGTAATACAAGAAGTAACAGAAGAAGAAGTTCAAGAACAAGTTGAAGAACTTACTGAACAAGTTGAACAAGCTATAGTTGAGTCGGATGCTGGTATTAAGTTGCCAGAAAATATTCAAAAAGTTGTAGACTTTATGAATGAAACCGGCGGAACATTAGAAGATTATGTAAGATTAAATGCAGATTACTCTAATATAGATAACAATACACTTTTGCGGGAATATTACCGCCAAAGCAAACCTCATCTTGATTCAGAAGATGTAAATATACTTTTAGAAGATTTTACATGGGATGAAGACATAGATGATCAGAAAGATATACGCAAGAAAAAAATTGCGTATAAAGAAGAAGTTGCAAAAGCCAAAGGTTTTTTAGAGGGACTGAAAGATAAATATTACGACGAGATCAAGTTGAGACCGGGCGTAACTCAGGAACAACAAAATGCAGTTGACTTTTTCAATCGATACAATGAAGAGCAGCAAACTATAAAGCAGCGAACTGATAATTTTCAAGGGCGTACAAAAAATTATTTCAACGACGATTTCAAAGGTTTTGATTTTAAACTCGGTGAAAAACAATTTAGGTACGGACTAAAAGATAATTCTTCAGTCGCAAATCAACAATCAGATATAAGTAACTTTATCAAGAAGTTCTTGAATGACAAAGGTGAAGTGTCAGATTTAAGTGGATACCATAAAGCTTTATACGTAGCTAACAATCCTGACCGTATTATAAACCATTTTTATGAACAGGGTCGTGCTGACGCAGTTCGTGATTTAACAGCTAAATCAAAAAATATTAGCAATGAACCACGATCAACGCAAAGCGGCGATGTGTTTGTTAATGGCTATAGGGTCAAATCTGTTAGCGGTGCAGATTCTTCAAGACTTAAAATTAAAACAAAACGTTAAAACTTAAAATTTATAAAAAATGGCATTATCACCTTTGTACGGCTCGTTGATCCCAACGGCCGCAAAACAAACCGGCACTTCAAACTATCTTGATTTTACAAGTGGTGCTGGTAATGACTTTTCTCAACAATATCTACCTGAAATTTATGAAGCTGAAGTAGAGCGATACGGAAATCGTACGCTTTCTGGATTTCTTCAAATGGTAGGAGCTGAGATGCCGATGAGTTCCGATCAAGTAATTTGGTCTGAGCAAAATCGTTTACACATTTCGTATAACGCATGTACAATTGCAGCCGTTGACGACGCTACTGTAGTTATTGGCGACAACGCTGATGGAGGATCTAGTATTGTTGGAGGCGCTGGAAAACACCATGCAATTCGCAAGAATGCATTGATTGTTGTTCTTGATCCTGACACAGGCACTGAGCAAAAAGCTTTTGTAAGTGCTGTTACAGGGACTACCGTTGAAGCTCACCCATTTGGGTCAGCAACATGGTTACCTGCTTTACAAGCTGCAGATGCTTTAAAAGTATTTGTATTTGGTTCTGAATTTGGAAAAGGAACTTCTGGAATGGAAGGTTCAGTAGAGCCTGAGTTTACTCAGTTTAATAATTCACCTATTATCATTAAAGATCATTATGGTATTAATGGTTCTGACACTGCTCAGATTGGATGGGTTGAAGTTGCTACTGAAGACGGAACTTCTGGATATCTATGGTATCTAAAAGCTGAATCAGAAACACGTCTACGTTATCAAGATTACTTAGAGATGACAATGGTTGAGGCTGAAAAATCTGATATAGCAACTGATACTGCAGGTTCTATTTCTGCTTACAAACAAAATGTAAAAGGTACTGAAGGACTTTTCGCTGCGCTTAATAGCCGTGGAAATGTATATTCAGCTTTCCCTGCGACACTAGATTCTTTTGATGAAATCCTTAAAAACCTAGACGGACAAGGTGCAATTGAAGAAAACATGCTTTTCTTAGATCGTACTACCAATCTAGCTTTTGACGATATGCTTGCAGGGCTAAACGGTGGAAATACTGGAGCTGGATCTGCTTATGGTATATTTGAGAACTCTGAAGAAATGGCTTTGAACCTTGGGTTCACTGGCTTCCGCAGAGGTTCTTATGATTTCTATAAGACTGACTGGAAATACTTAAATGATGCATCAACACGTGGATTTGACAGCAGCTATAATACTGCAGGCGAAGATTCAATTGATGGTGTTCTTATTCCAGCTGGTACTTCTACTGTATATGACCAAATCCTTGGTACTAATATTCGACGACCATTCCTTCACGTACGTTACCGTGCTTCTGAAGCTGATGATCGAAGACTTAAAACTTGGATTACAGGTTCAGTAGGTGGAGCATTCACTTCAAGCGAGGATGCAATGAATGTACACTTCTTGTCAGAGAGATGTTTGTGTGTTCAAGGTGCTAACAACTTCGTATTGTTGAAGAAATAAGCATTACCTTTAAAAAAAATTACCCTCGTTTTAATTACGGGGGTAATTTTTACTTTTATTAAAACTTTTATTATATTATATCATGGCAAAAAAAGCTACAGCAGAAGAAACAGTTGAGGTTGCACCTCAAGAAATAGTTAAGGCTAAAACTGTAAAAAAAGAGCCAAAAGGACCACAATGGGAAATTAAAGATAGACACTACTATTTAGTAGGTTCGTCTCCATTAACTTATACTGTACCAGCCAGGCATTCTAGGCATAGATCATTGCTTTGGTTTGATTCAGAAAAAAATGAACAAAGAGAGCTTAGATATGCAACTAATCAAAATTCTCCATTTGTTGATGAACAAAAGGGTGAGGCTACATTAGGACATATTATGTTTAAAAATGGTCACTTATTCGTAGGCAAAGAAAAGCAAGCATTACAAAAGCTGCTTTCTTTATATCACCCATTTTTAAATAAAAGATATACAGAACATGATTCTATTGTTGAAGCAAAAGATCAGCTTGAAAGTATTGAAATAGAACTAGAAGCTCTTAATGCTGCAATGACAATGGATGTCGATATGGCTGAAGCTATTGTTCGGGTTGAGCTCGGTAGCTCGGTTTCAAAAATGAGTTCTAAAGAATTGAAGAGAGATTTACTTTTATTTGCTAAAAGAAATCCAATGCTATTTTTAGAGCTAGCGAACGATGATAATGTTCAACTTCGTAATTTTGCAATTAAAGCAAAAGAAGCAAATATTATTAAACTTTCGCAGGACCAGAGAATCTTCTCTTGGGCATCAAATGACAAAAAGCTAATGACAGTACCGTTTGATGAAAACCCATATTCAGCTTTTGCTGCCTTCTTGCAAACAGATGAAGGAGTAGAAGTTTATAAATCAATTGAGAAAAAGTTTGCATAACGCGTAATACTAATATAGAGCGGTGGCGTTATGTTGCCGCTCTTTATTAAAATAAAAATATGGCTATAAATGTAAATACCGTATATCAAACGGTTTTATCTATTTTAAATAAAGAACAGCGGGGTTATATGACTCCAGATGAATTCAACAAAGTAGCTACTCAGGTGCAATTGGAAATTTTTGAAAGTTATTTTAATGACTTAAACCAACAGCTTAGAGTACCGCAAACAAATGTTGAATATGCTGACAGACAAAAAAATGTAGATGAATGCTTAGCTATATTTAAACAATTTGGAAATACATTTATAACTCCAGCGGGAAGAGTTTTAACTGTAACCGTTACTAATGGAGGAACCGGATATAGTAATGGCACAAATGTCACTACTAGTGGTGGAGATGGATCAGGGCTTACTGTAAATACTACAACTGCTGGAGGAGTAATACAGTCAGTTACTATAGCTAATGGTGGATCGGGATATTCAGCCACAAACACAGTAACAATAACAAGCGGTACTACAGACGCTACTTTAACAATAAACTCTGTTAATCCTGATTTGTATTTTTCTGTGCCAAATGACTTATATAAACTAGGTACGGTTATTTACAATAATACCGTGGAGCTTCAAAAGGTTAATAGAAACGAATATCTTTACTTAAACGCGTCTCTTTTAACAAAGCCCACAACAGATTTTCCTGTATATATATACGAAAGAGCTACTCAAGGGACAGCAGGTAATAATACAAGCAGCCCTCATTTATATATATATCCTTCAAGCATTGCAAGTGCCAACGATATAAAAGTATCTTATATAAGAAAACCGTCTGATATTGTTTGGGGTTTTTCTATTGGTGGATTAGGTCAATATTTATATTCATCTAATGTTTCAACTCAGTTTGAACTAATAGAGTCAGAACAAACAAATATTATATTAAGAATATTAGCATATGCAGGCATTATAATAAAAGACCCTCAAATTGTGCAGGTAGCAGCACAAGCTGTTCAGTCTGAGCAAATAAATTCTAAAAGTTAATATATGGCAGCACCTGATGGCGGATTAATAACGCAAACTAATGAGCAATATTACACCGGTGATGATTACGGTAGCTACAGATATATATCTATAACAGAGCTTATCAATAACTTTTTAATGATACATGTTGGTGATGGTAAACTTATCTCCTCTGTTAATAGAAATGAAATAATATTTCATGCTAAGCGAGCAATGCAAGAGTTTAGCTACGACACTTTAAAAAGTATTAAATCGCAAGAATTAACAATTCCAAATAACCTTACTGTAGCAATACCACAAGATTTTGTTAATTATGTTAAAGCATCATGGACGGATGATTTAGGGGTTAAGCATGTAATATATCCCACCCGCCTTACAAGTAATCCCACCGAAGTACCTATACAAGATGGTCAAGGAATACCTACACAGGATATTAGCGGCGATAACTTAGAAGGAACATCTATTACAGAAGAAAAATGGGAAGCAGCAGATATGAAAAAAATAACCGGTGGTTATGATGAAAATTTCTCAGACGCGGCTATAGATGATTTTTCCAAACATAGGCTAGGGGTTGGGCAAAGATTTGGTTTAAACCCGGAAACAACGCAAATAAATGGTTTTTTTACAATAAACGAAAGAGAGGGTAAATTTGCTTTTTCAAGTGATTTAGTTGATAAAGTAATAATTTTAGAATATATATCAGATGGACTGGCTTACGCCGCAGATATGAAAGTTCCTAAATTAGCTGAGGAATCTTTTTACGCGTATATAATTCATGCTGTTATTTCTAGCAGATCCAATCAGCCGGAGTATATCGTGCAAAGGCTTAAAAAAGAAAAAAGAGCTAAACTTAGAAATACTAAGTTGAGAATATCAAATATTAAACTTGAGGAAATTTCACAAGTATTTAGAAATAAATCTAAAATAATTAAGCACTAATGCCTGAAGTTAAAAATGCTTTCATAAAATCAAAAATGAATAAGGACCTAGACGCGCGTTTATTGCCGTCTGGAGAGTATAGGCATGCTATTAATGCACAAGTAAGTAGATCAGAAGGTCCAGACGAAGGAGCTTTAGAAAACATATTAGGCAATATATCTGTTGTAGATTTTGCACCAAATGTACCTGGCTTAAGCTCTATTGGCTTTTTAACAGATGAAGCAAGAGGATTAATATTTGTTTTTTTAACAGATAATGAAGATGAACAATATAATGATTCCAGTACTGGTTCAAAACATTACATATATCAGTATAATACAAACAACAGTACAGCTACATTACTTGTAACAGGTCCGTTTTTAAATTTTTCTAAATTATACCCAATGACAGGGATCAATATTTTAGAAGAATTATTATTTTTTACAGATGATAGGAATCAGCCTAGAAAAATAAATATTGAATCAGCCGCTGGTGGCACGTATTATACGACAGAAGACCAAATATCTGTTGCAAAATATAATCCGTATTTACCAATGGAGCTATATAAGTATAACAGTAGCTCCTCGTCTACTATTCAATATGAAACTACAATGAAAGATGTTTCAAGTGTATTTCTTCCAAACGGTGGGATGGCTAACATTGTAAATTGGAGCGGAAATTCAGGTGAAATAAATCAACTAGTTTTCCCTGGCGCTTATTCCGAACCCGTCAACGGATTAAGTGTTGCTAAGCTTAATGAGAATGGCGTATTAACAGACTTACACTTAACTGTTCAGTCATATGTTACAGCCACTGGCATTTTAACATTAACAGGGAACACTTCATTTGCTGCAACTGACAAAGTAGTATTTGTTCCAAACCCATATTACGACCTTACGTATTCAGGCGATTCTAAATTTATAGAAAATAAATTTATAAGATTTAGCTATAGATTTAAATTTGATGATGGCGAATATTCTATATTTGCACCATTTACGCAACCTTGCTTTATTCCAAAACAAGACGGTTACTTTTTTGACGAAGACCAGCAAGAAGCGTTTGAATCAAGTATTGTTTCTTTTATGGAGAACAAAGTTAATAATATTGAACTGATAATACCGCTGCCAAGCAATGCAAACTCAATAGAATCAAATTTTCTTATAAAAGAAATTGATATTATTTCAAAAGAATCAGACGGGTTAGCTGTAAGCGTTATTGAGACAATACCTGTTTCTGTAATAAGCGAAGAAGGAACTGACGAGTATTATACATATAACTACACAAATAAAAAGCCTTATAAAACTTTACCAGAAAAAGACTTAATAAGGGTATATGATAAAATACCGGTCAGAGCTCTATCTCAAGAAGTTGCTAGTAATAGAATAATATACGGTAATTTTCAAACAAAACACACACCCCCAGCGGCTTTAAACTACAATGTAGCAATAACTGAAAAGTCTGACTTTAATTTAAAAACCGGAGTTGCTGATGTTGATGGGGATTATGTAAATGCAACTACTTTGAGCATTAATAACATATCAGGTCCTGTCTCAGGATTTACGCCCTATCCAGGGGCGATTGTTACAGGTAACGGTATTTCTGGCACAGTTATAGTAGCATCTTTTACAGCACCGTCTACATTAGTAGTAGACACTGCTATTTCTGTTCCAAACGGTACTGTTCTTTCATTCTCAGCACAAGGCGATATTGAAACATCAACAAGCTTAGTAGAATACCCAAGTAGCTCATTAAAAACAAATAGGCAATATCAAGTTGGATTTGTTTTATCAGACAGATATGGAAGACAATCTGGAGTTATACTTTCTAATAGCACGAGGTCTCTTACTGTTGGCACGGAAACATATTTAGGATCAACCGTATATGCCCCGTATATAACAGGGGAAATTGCAGCTGATCAATGGAAAGGGCAGTCAATAAAAGTTTTATTTAACCAATTAATAACTTCTGGGGTAAATAGTAATTTTTCAAGAAGTACGTTAGAGCCTGGCCTCTATAATGGTGACCCTAATAGCTCTGATTATAATCCACTTGGCTGGTATAGTTATAAAATAGTAGTTAAGCAGCAAGAGCAAGAGTATTATAATGTTTATACCCCCGGAGCATTAAAAGGCGTAACAGAGGGAACAGCAACGACAGATAGAGAAACATCTTATATATCACTTATAAATGACAATATAAATAAAGTTCCCAGAGATTTAGCCGAGGTTGGTCCACAAGATAAATCGTTTAGAAGTTCAGTGAGATTATATGGCAGAGTTGAAAATAGAGATACAACCGGTACGCCTAGCTATTCATTTTCCGTAACCGGTAATCAACAATTTTATCCAGAAAAAAATTCATTTACTGTAAATAATATACAGGATTTATTTGATTTGTTTAATTATGATAATACAACTCCGCCAGTGGTAGTGCAAGAACCCATACATTTATTTTATAATAATAATGCTAACCCGCTAATTGGTAAAATTACTACAAGCTTTAACAGTGACTTGCAATTTGGAACAACTACCGTAACAACAGGCTCACCAGAGTTATATACAACTATTGAAAATTTAGCTATTTTCGAAACAGAACCTGTTGAGTCAAAGTTAGATATATTTTGGGAAACTACATCAGCTGGTCTTGTCGCACATTTAAACTCAGCTTACGCAAACTCTTCAAGTGGCGCCGCTGCATTTTTTAGCAGCTTTAATACGTCACCATTTGATGAAGACATTGTAGGCGGCGCAGATATACTTGGTGCAGATTTTAGGTTAGTTGATAATTTTGGTGCAGATATTGATACAAGCACAATAACTTCTTTAACGCTTTTAAGTGTTTTCGACAGAGAAGGAACACCACAAAATGTAACAACATATTTTAATTTGGTAAACGACGGAGCTTTTAATTATAACGTTCAAACGACCTCTGGCAATACAGATAGATTTATTGAAAATGTATATTATGGTGATTCAGCGGCAAGAAGGCAATTTGACTTTACTTTTTCAGCAGTGCTAACAGACGGAGGGAACTCTACTGAAACTACAATAACGCAAGAGGCTATTCTTGGAAATGTTATGCCACAAATATTTGCGTCAAATGGCACTAGTCCACCAAACGGTACTCTTGGAACAATAGGCAGGACTACGTCTACTATACTAACCATTACAGGTAAGAATGGCGGAAATAGCAATCATTCCGGCAAAGACCTTGATTGGGATATTACTTCTGCAACTGGAAGTTCTGGAAATACTGTATCTCATTTTTCGCTTATTACATCAAATACAAATTCACTATCTACTTGTCAAGTTATAAACAACCAGTCCCAGGCTGGTATTCCTGCGGATAATTATACTATAGTTCTTAGATTGCAAGATCCTGGCGGAGCGGTTGATACTTTAACAATTACAGTGAGTTTTGGAAATTCTATTAGCACTGTTAGAAGACGCGAAGCTATACGCGAGACGCAAAACTACTCTCAGATCGACATGGAATTTGTAGAACTATATTTTAACGAAGGACTCTCAACAGATGGGTATTACCTATATGATGGAACATGGGAAGAACTCACGCTTACAGCAGATTCATCAAATACTATACAAGTTGATAGAACAGGCGCCAGCTTTAAAACCGGCGGAACGACCACATGCGGATCAGCTGATTGGGGTAGAGGATCAACAGGAGCAGCAGCCCGTGACGCGTTAGAGGAATGTGAATACGACCCCGATACACTATCTGCCTGGTCGTATGAAGCCACAGTGCCTTCATCAGAAGTAAATGTATATAGTTTTGAAATTATATGAAAAATCGTTTAGGTAATTATAAGCTTAGGTTGCATCATGAATATACTCAAAAATTAATAAATGAAGTAAAAAAAATTAATTGGAAAGGGTATAAACTTTATCTTGTAGGCGGGATCATAGAAAATAAATGGGATTCAAAAGATATTGATTTTGCAGTCGTTGGAAATAAAGTTTTGCCTCATTTAAAAGAATCATTAACTAATGCAATACTTATAAACCCTATTGTTATTGATATACATTACCGAAAAAAAGTGCATAATTCGCACCAATCTATACATGGCATGCTGAGTTTGGAGGATAGAAAATTTGCTGTTAGTATGGAACGATATAAAATAGCATCAGGTGTGCATAGAAGATTTGAAGGTGAATGGGGAGAAGACGGCCTTTTTTGGGTTAGCCCTACGTATCTTAATGAAGAAAAACAAAAAAGAAATTATACAGAAGAGCCAATACTAATATATGACGGAAATGTGTAATAATTTATATAAATAAGTGATAATAAATGGGTGCAATTATAGAAGTTAAATACTTTAACACTTTTCTTCTGAAAAGAGTTGGCCAAATCGGAAGTGCTACTAGCGGTAGAGGTGGCGCTAATGGTTCTTTTGGTATACCCGAAGATTTAGGCGGCTACCCGCAAATAATCTCTAGTAATGTATCTGATAGCACATGGGCAATTGAAGAATCTAGAATACGGGGTGGGTATAATAATACTACAATAGATTTTGGAGCAAAAGCTTATTTAGTTGAAGATGAACCAAAAGGATCTGTAAGAGGCAATGCACTTATTTATTCAGGTATATTTAATTCTAGAACAGGTATTAATAATACCAATGTATTTTCAGTTGGTGAAGATATTACTAAATCAGTTGACCCAGCTAAAGGAAGCATACAAAAATTATATGCTGAAGACACTAACTTAATTATATTTCAAGAAAATAAAGTCAGCAGGGCTCTTATTGATAAAGATGCAATATACTCAGCAGAAGGAGGGGGCACCGTTACATCTTCTAGAACTGTAATTGGACAAATAGTTCCATATGCAGGTGAATTTGGTATTAGTAAAAACCCAGAAAGCTTTGCTGCATATGGCTATCAAAAATATTTTGCAGATAAACGAAGAAATTCTGTTTTGAGACTTTCAATGAATGGTATTGAAGAAATTTCAAAATACGGAATGCGAGATTATTTTAGGGATAAATTTAACGATATAGACGACGCTACAGGTCCTGGTATTATTTTAGGCGGTTATGATATACATAATAAACAATATGTTATTTCTACACAAAAAAATATTGCTTCAGGAAACGAAATGTATGACACTTTAGCTTTTGACGAAGAGCCTAAAGGATGGGTAAGCTTTTTTACGTATAAGCCGGATCACATGTTTAGCCTTCGTAATGATTTTTATACCATAAAAGATGGTGAATTATTCCGCCATTATGATACGGCTTCCACAAATACGCGCGGAACTTTTTACGGCGAAAGAACAGGCTCGTCAATAACATTTGTATTTAACCCGAATGTAAGCTCTGTTAAAACTTTTCAAACAGTAGGTTATGAAGGAAGTAATGGATGGGAAATAAATACTGTGGTCGATAATAATAATGTAAGTTACCCGGGTTTCATTTCAAGCGAAACGGGGCAAGATTCATTTAATAATATATATAAAACATCAAATGATTCGACTACAGCTGTAAAAAGCTATTATGGCGGTGAATATATAATAAACCCAGCAGATGGGCAAGTTGTAGAAAAAACAAACTATTATTCCGTGTTAGGCACATATGATCCCGCGCTTATAAAATATTATGCTGGCTTTGATAGAAAAGAAAACAAATATGTTGCAAGATTAAAAAACAATACTACAGTTAGAATTGGTGAAATTCTTCACGGTAGACAAATATCTGGCATTAGAGGATTTTTTGCAGCAGTTACAATTAAAACAGATGATGTTACTGATGTAGGTGGTTTTAAAGAATTATTTGCAGTATCATCTAATTATGTAGAATCATCATATTAAAATTATGGAACAAATATTAGAATTTTTTTTCGGTAATCCAGATTATAATTTAACATACGGAATTGCACCTCTTGCGGCAGTAGGCATTAGCGCTGGGATTAGTTTATTAGGCGGTATATTTGGATCTAGTAAAGCAAAAAAACAGGAAAAAGCAGCAAGGCAACAAAGACTTAAATTAGAGAATGAGCTTAGACAAGCTGAAAACAATAGACAGGCAATTATAAACCCTTATGAAGGCGTTAAAGAAATACCTGTTTCTATGACTAACCCGTTTGAAAATATTGGCGTTGCTACAAATGCTGCTACTATGCAAGCTGAAGAAGCTGATATTGCTCTCGCTAATACATTGGACACAATACGATCAACTGGCGCGAGCGCCGGTGGGGCTACTGCGCTCGCGCAGGCAGCTCTTAAAAGTAAAAAAGGTATTGCAGCAAGCATTGAGCAACAAGAGGCTAAAAACGAGCAATTAAAAGCTGAAGGTGAATTTAAGAAAGAACAGTTTGAACAACAAGCAAGACTTTCTGAAAAACAAAGAGTGCAACAAGCTGAAGCTGCTGGTAAAGAATTTGTATTCCAGCAACAAGAAAACAGAGAAGTTACAAAACTAAACAGATTATCTGCGCAAATTACAGGTCAACAACAACAAGAGGTAGCTGCTCAACAAGCTAAATCATCTGCTATTTCAGGAGCAATATCTGGAATTGGAAGCGCGATAGGTGCTGGTCTAACTGGAGATGCTTTTAAATAATAATAAAAAAATATAATAAATGGGGGCATACGAAAATCCGCAAACTGTCGTAGACGACAAGAGTGCACTTATACTTGCCAAAGGGTTTGAGTCTTTTGCCACAAGCCTTAACGAAGCTACTTTAGCTCGCGCTAAAAAAGAAAAAGAGCTTGCAGACCAAACGCTTCTTGACGATGCTACATATTCTAAAGCAGAAGCTTCTGGAGCTAGAAAATCAGACAAAGATGTAAACAATTATCTTGAAAAGTTTGGTGATCCAGGCGACGCAATGGTTAAAATGGTACGTGGTAATTTAGCTCGTCAATATGAGCTTGAAGAACTGAACAAGGTCTTTACACCTAGAAACGAAGAACAAAAAGCAGAGCTAGAAGCTAATATTAAAGAAGAGCAGCAATTAAGAGCTTTAAACGATAACTTTTTAGGAGCTATACAGGATGTAGACACTACTATGGCCGAAGTTGGTGAAGCGCAAGTGCAAAGTGGTCAAGGGCTATTAATGGGTAGACCTGGTACTGTTGATAAAAGCAAAAATAGCGGTAACGACGTGTATTTTAAAGCTGCGTCTATACTTAATGGCCAATCACCTGCAGAAAAGCCTTTTGAACAGACTAAAAATTCACAAGGAGATGTAATATTAAAGTTCTACCCTGAAGGTGAAGAAGCATTTGAGTGGAATGTTACACAGAATCCGTCAGCCTATAAAGTTCCCGAAACAACTAAAAAAATTGATACCGCTTTAGTAGGTGGCGAAAATCCTGTATATGTTAAAACAAACACTGGATATAAAATGTCTGATAAGTATCTTCAATATGAAGAAAACGAGCAGGGACAAAAAGAAGTTAAAAAAACATATAGATACGTTACAGAAGAGGATGGCACTGTAAGAAGAGAGGTTGCTGACTCTTATGACGTAGAAGGTTTAAGAACAGCTACTGCTGCACAAGTACAGGCGTCTATACAGGGTATGAGTGATCGTGATATGCAATCACAGTTTACTAATCAACTTTTAGTTGATACATCGGGAGAGACTATTACTTACACGCATGAAGGCAAAGAAAAAACTGTTACAATTACACCTGAAACATTAAATACCGAAGACGGCGCTCCTTTATCTGATGAGCAAAAACAAATATTTTTAGCGTCCCAAACGTTTGTAACAAATGCGAACTTTCCAGTATCACTAGATTATTCGGTTGATTCAAAAGGAAAAGCTCTAGGCACTGCTGAAAAGAATATAATAGACGGATTAAATAGATTGGAATCTGGCCAATCAACTGAAATAAGCATTGGTTCACAAACATTTGTTCGCAAAAAAGGTAATAGTTATGAAGTTTACACAGTAGGTACACAGCTAGGAAATGAAAAGGCTATAAGCACTACTGCAGATGTTGACAAAATAATTGATTTGATTTCTACTGTTGATAAAGCAAAAGTTAGAAAACGATTTGAAAAATTACCATAATAAAATAAAATAATATGTCAAAATATATTTTTGAAGGATCTGAATTCACTCTGCAAGAAATTCAAGAAGCAGCAGCTGCTAAGAATATGTCCGTAGAGGAATACTTAGCTGCCAACCCTGAAATACAAGTTGTTGAGGATATTGCTACTGAACCAGATGTTCAAGATCAAGAAGAATTTGAAGACCCTTTTTTGCAGAGTGTAAAAAAGACAATAGGTCCTGTGGAGGAGGCTGCGGCTGTAGGACCGGAAGTAACGGCGGAGCAGCCAGATACGGATTTAGTTTCGGAAGATATTTCTTTGGACTCACCAGATCCTAGATATATTGAGTTTAATATAAAAGGCGAAAAAACATATAGCTCATACGAAGACGTTCAAAAAGAGCATGGCGATGTTGAAACATGGGTTAAAAGCTGGAATAATAAAACAAACACAGCAACGGCTAAAATAATTACCCCGCCTAAGCAGCTAGAAGAAGCTGTCGTAACAGGTGATGCAGAAAAAATAGTAGATCCAGGTGAATACTTAACAGAAGTTATAGAAGCTGATACAAATTTCTTTTCAAGAGCCCCTGATCAAATTCAGGCAGATTTAGAAATGCAGTTTCCGGATATTGAATTTTCTTCTACAGTAAGAACAGGTTCCACTATGTCCGCCGGAAGACGCGTAATAAAAGCTAAAAAAGACGGTAAAGAAATTAAACTTTTTACTGATATTACAACGCCCAGGCAAACAAATTCATTTTATACTGATAACTTAAAAAACTTAAAAAAGTTTTTATCAGAAACGTATAAGCCTGAAGAAGTAAAACGTACAAAAGAGCGTATAGAGGTTGCAGAAACAGAAGCTTTAGATATTTTACAGCCATTAGCAGCTGAAGCAAAGCAATCTGAAAATTATCAGAATTTTGATAACGAAGACTTATTTGAACCTTATACTAAAAAAGTTGAAGCTACATCTTTTGTAGGCGGTATGCCAACTGGGGGCGGATATGAAACAGAAGTTCGTCCTTATGAGGCGCGGTTAAAAAATGCCTATAATAAGCTAAAAAAGATTTCGCCTGAAAAAACAGAAGAACAATTAAAAAAGGACGCGGAAAATACAGTTAGAGATGAGCTTAAAAACGAGTATGTTTTTAATGAAGTAAGCGAGCAAATTCAAGATAAGATCGCCAGCATTGGAAATAAAGGAATAAGAGCGAACTTACAAGCTTTTTTGAATACTGGATATTTAAGTTCTAATTTTAAATCTAAAATATATTTAAATAAAATTGAGCTAGAAAAGGAAGCATCTGGTATTTTTTCTAAAATACTAGAAGGTGAAAGCGTAACTCAGCAAGAAACAGATCAGTTTGTTAATATATTAAAAAAATTAGATATTGATGTTAATACTGATTTAACAAAAAAAGTTGTTTTACCAAGTGGATCTGTTGTTAGTGAAGCTTTTATAGACGGAGCTTTAAAGTTTCAGACTGCAGCCCAAGCTAACGAAATACTTTATTTGCAGTCACAGGAAGAAATGAATAAAAAAGCATCTGAAATTAAAAATGTTCAGGCTGCTTTAAATGCTACTCAAAGAGATTATAACATTGGCCGAAAAGCTATGACATCAGTGGGCGTAGGTGCTGGGGATATTGGTGTTGGAATAACATATTTAGGCGGTAAAGTTTTATCTGTACCTTTTTATTTATTAGGTGGATATAAACCTATGAATGAAGCTTTAGATTCATTTGCCGTTAAATACAATGAAGTAACAAATGAAATTAGAGAAAGCTATGTTAAAGATGTAGCATTTGACGATGCATTTAAAGAAGGCAACTTTGGTAAATTTGCATTGCAAGAAGTATCTAATCAGTTACCTATTATCGCTTCAATCATGGCGTCAGGTGGAGCTGCAGCTTACGTTATAGGCTCTTCTTCTGCAGGGAAGCAGATGATGGATATGCAAACTGAAATCGCTAGTGGTTCTGCTGAATATACTAATTCAGAAGTATGGCTTAAAAGTTTAGGCTTTGGTGTTGCTGAAGCTGCATTCGCTCAGTTAACAACAATACCAATATTAAATAGAGCTAAAAGCACGCTTTTAAGAGGCAATCCAAAAGCTAATTCAATAATTGATAATAGTACTGCTGCATATGCAAAATCAGGCTACAAAGGGGTTATTTCTGATACGCTATTAGAGTCTATTGGTGAAGTTGCTACAGTAGGTACACAGAATCTTTTGCTAGGCAATCCATTTGTAGAAGGCATGGATCATGCTGGGTTTTCAGGAGCGGGCTTTGGCCTTTTATTTTCAGGTATACCATTTATGCGTGGATTACACCTGTCTAGATACTCAGACTATTCAAAGCTTAAAAAAGTACGTGAAATACAAGCGGAAATAAATGGACTTAGTTTAGAATATAATGGTGCTAAAAATGAAGGCGAAAAAGCTAGAATAGAAGAGCAAATTAAAAAATTAAGTGTTGATGCTGCAAATGAAATACAATTGCAAGAAAAAAATATTAATGAGCATATTACAGCAAGAGCTGGGCAATATGTAATTGATATTACAAATAGGCAGGCAAAAATACAATTAGAAGCAAAAGCTATACTAGCGGATAACTCACTTACAGAATCACAAAAAGCAGCAAGATTACAACAGTTGCAAGCTGAAACAGATTATTTGCAGTCTTCAAAAGAAGGGGCTTTAAAAGACAGTGCTAAAGTAAATAAATTTACTGAGTTTTTACTTTTTAAAGGCTCTAATGAGGCACAATATAATCAGTACTTAAATGATGCACAAGCGCTATTATCAGCCGATAAAACCGCTGCTTCAGAAGAAAAAATACAATCAAAAGCATTAGAGTTATATTTTCAAGATCAAATTGTAGCTGAAAATAATAAAGCTAACAAAAGGTTAGGCGCTAACTTTAAGTCATTTAATACTGTTAAAGAAGCAACTGCTTTTATACAAAATAGCAAAACCATTTCTGATCCTGATAAGAAAACGTTAATTCAAAACTTAAAAGATGGTGACGACGGCGCAGCCTACGTAAGCCCTGAAGGTAAGAAAACAACATATGCAGTTGTAGAAAACCAAGTTAGAAATCAACGTAAGTTTATTAGAACACACGAGGTTGGCCATCAAGTATTTTGGGATATTTTAGGTACAGACCCTGCAGCCTTTGATGAGATAGGAAGACAATTATTAGAAACAACTAAAGTCATAAGCCCTTCAATACATAAACAACTTTTAAAAGAAGAAGGTGACGGCGTTGAAATTGTCGCGAGATTTTTAGAGCGCGTTGCTGCTGGTGATGTAGACTTTAGAAATAACAATGCAAAGAAAGCAATGTCTGGATTGTTTGGGACAATAGTTCAAAAGAAATTCGGCAATGAGTATGACTTTAATTTTGCAGGCGAAACTGATATGTTTAACTTTATCGTTGGCATCGGTAAAAAGATTGCTGATGGTAGTTTAACAACAGCGGATATTAAGAAAGCAAAAGGTAGCGAGGTTGTAAAACAAATAAAAGATACATCTATTGTATTGCCAACTAAGCAAGAGCAAACAAGACTTAAACGCGCAGCCTCCACTAAAAAAGAATTAAGTGATGTGTTTCCAGAGGATATGGACAGCACGGAAGCTTACTTTACAGTAACAAATACAAAAGCACTTGACGGTAGTATAATCAACGCAGCAAAAGCTGCAGGTATACCAACAGATAGATTAGATGTTGAAGCCATTAAAGAAAATATTGGCATTAGGTTAATTAAAAATTACGACCCTGATAAAAATACTGTATTTGGCTATTTACTAGGCTCAAGAGGTATTGTAAGAGCAGCTGTTCTTGATCAAGCTAAAGCGTTTAAAGAAACAGTTACTGACACTGCGAAATCACTCGATGTTCAAGCTGGAGACTTAGGCTCTGTTGCTGAAATAGCAGCTGAAGAAGTATCTATAGAAGAAAGAGAGGCTAGGGAAGCGGAAGAAGAAGCTGAGGTTGCTTCTACGTTTAATTTAACAACATCTAGTGCACTTTTACCAGCTACAGTAAGTAAAGCTAAGGGCAAAGTCTTAGGTATAGTTAGAACGCTTAAAAACAAATTGGGTGTAGCTGTATCTAAGAATGTAAATACTGTGCCAGTTGTTAAAGAAATCATACAATCCTCAGCGAGGTCTATTGACATTGATATTAAAAAACAAATTGGTGGCAAAGCAGACTTAAAATTGCGTAAGTGGACCATTGATAACAAAGCAGACATAATTAACAACACTTCTGCTACATGGCTAATGGGGAAAGACAGTGGTACAACTGTTAAAGGTGGTATACCAATTGCTATTGAAAAATCTATTGGTGGGAAATATACCGGCAAAACTATTGAAATAAATATTGGAGGTAAAATTGTTAAAGTACAAGAGTTTAAGCCTAATTTTGTACCTTATCCTGAATGGGTGGGGCAAAAAATCGATCGTGAAAAGACTGTTGAAAGAGGGCAAACATCAGGTAATGAAATTGTAAGAAAAGTTAAGCCGGTAAAAATAAGCGACAACGCCTTTGCAGACTTTGTCACAACTGAAGATGGTACACCTATACGCGGTAGAAAAGAATCATTATCACAAGAGCTAGCTAGTAGATTAGGAGGGCAAATATTCAGAGAAGAAATGCTAAATGCAGAATCTGATATTTCAAAAGCATTTGAACAAAATCAAGATTTACGCGGTGCTGTGCTTTCAGATAATTTTAGAAATGAAATTATAGAGCAAACAGAGCGCGGTTTAATTGCAAGAAGTAGTAAGCTTGAAGAAGATTTATCTTTACTTGAAACAGCTAAAGGAGAAATTAATGTATTAACACAAAAAGGTTTTGATAGAAAATATTATAATAGACTTTCTGAAACCTTACAAAATCTTGAAGACATTGGCAGTGCATTGGAAGAAAGCATTACATCTATAGACTCTAATATAACTAAAGAAACTATATTAGCTGCTCGCGATTCAATCAGTGATATTGTGGAGACTGAATCTGGAAAAAGAGGCGAAGCGGCTGAAAATGAAATTTTAAATAACTTAAGAAGAGCAGAAAAAGTTCTTGATAGCTTATATATAGACCCTGACTTCGTTACAGCAGGTAAAAGAGGTAATATTCCAGATATTAAGTATGTTTTAAATGGCGCAGCCAAAACATTAGAGGTAAAATTAAATCAATATGCCGCTTTAACAACACAACCTGCTATTAATATAAATTCAGACGGAACTTTTGATGATATAGATTTTGGTGATCAAGAAACAAATAATAAAGTAAATAAAGAATTAAAAAACTACAAGCCTTTAAAAAATTATTTATCTATGCTCACACAGCCAAATGCAGATGGCGAGCTTAGAGGGAAATATGGCATTACAGAAACCAAAAGATCAACAATAGAGGTTAATACATATAGGGATAATAATAAGTCAGGTTTTCATTTTGAAGCTTGGAGAAAAACTTGGGAAAAATTTAACAAATCACCGGAGTTTAGAATTGATGTTCCTATAAAAGCTTTAAATTATTTTTTCGGCAAAAAAAGCTTTGAAACAAATGAAATACAGTTTATGGATGTGGGGCTGGTTCAGCTTTCTGAATTTAGCGAGCTTAATACAAAAAATAAACTTGACCCCGAAATTGACACTGCTACAGTTAGATTTATTGTAAGAAGAAGTAAGATTAGAGAGGACGGTACATATACAATAAATATTATACCAACAGTATTTTTATCTGATAACTCAATGAAAAAAGTTTCGCAAAATGCTGATACAAACATGCTTACTGTTGACGGTGTTAAAAAAGCTTTTGAAAATGTGTAT
>Ga0233413_10000386_pt1 | contig 21406 bp, 40 predicted proteins | sample Na_anoxic_6_MG_FD_189019 | JGI IMG/M metagenome (GOLD analysis project Ga0233413, IMG submission 189019) | Seawater microbial communities from Saanich Inlet, British Columbia, Canada - Na_anoxic_6_MG | ecosystem: Environmental > Aquatic > Marine > Inlet | place: Canada: British Columbia...
GGCCCCATGACCACCTACACCCGATGCGCCATCTGCGACGAGCAGACGGCCGACGACGGATCCGAGCGGTGCCTATGCGAGCGGATCGCCGCCGTGATCCCCGACGAGTGCCCGAGTTGCCATGAGTACCACGCGCCCGAGGCTGTGCCCGGCGGGTGGGAGTGCTTCGAGTGCGGGTGGGACCATCGCGATCAGACGCAGGTGGCGTTGCGGGATCGGGCGGATGTGGTGGTCGAGGCGTGGGAGACAGTGGCGATTCCGTAGGGATTGCGGGGGGTTGGGATTTAGTTTCGATTCGTGTCGTTTTCTGTTGTATTCCGAAACGCCAGGGGGTACGATCTGAACATGGAAACGACAGCAACGAACGGGGACAGCAAGATGGTTACCACCAAACACGAGGGCGAGATCGTCACCTACAAGGGCCGCGCATTCATCCTTCAGCGCATCGTGTCGGACGATGTTGCCATCCTGAGCTACTTCGGCGGCAGCGGGGCGTTCCGTGTGAGCGTTTCCGACGTCCAGCCGCGAAGGTAGCCACATGACCTACACCACCGCCCTATCAGCCGCGATCCGCTCCATCCTCGGCCGGCGCTCCTACTCCATGGCAGACGCTGGCCGGGCGATGGGCGTCGACCCGGTCCAGGTGCGCCGATGGAACGCCAACGGATGGACGCGACAGGCCGTGGACAAGCTGTGCGCCGCGATGGACATCACGCCCGAGGAGATCGGGAGGGAGCTGCGATGACCGTCGCACCCTGCATGGACGAACCCGACTACCGGGACGACTACCAGGACATCGGCGAAGGCCCCGGGCACATCACGCCGGCCGAGGAGTTCGCCGCCGGGCTGCGCATCCTGGAACAGACGGTCGACGGCGCGAGCGTCGGCGGGTGGCGGACGGTGCCGGTGTTCGAGGTCGTGGCGGCGCTCCGGTGCTTCCGCGCGGCTCGTGACGCTGTGAGGTAGACGCACCTGCGACCCGGGAAAGCGGGCCACAGGCTGAGGATGAGACACGAGACGGGGAGCAGGGTTCCAGGGTAGCCCATCCCGTCGAAGCAACGCAAGGGAGACGAGATGGGACCGACGAAGGAACAGGTTGACGAGTTGCGGGGGATGCGCTCGCGGCTTTCGGAGATGGCAGACGAAACCGGGGCGCGCATGATCGTCGCCACCGGGTACGCCACGGGCGGCGGGCACTTCTCCGTTCACATGGCAGATCACCCCGACGACGCCGACAAGCGGGTGGTCGAGGGGCACAACCACTACACGTGGACGTCGGGCGGGATCCGGTGCCTGCACATCGTGAAGGGCACCCCATGACCACCCAACCACCCCCGGGCGCCGACGACGACGGATACGAGCAGGCGATGGGCCGGGATCCCATCGAGCCCACCGAACCGCAGGCACCCACCGAGATCAACGGGATCGCCGGGCTCCAGGGTCGCGAGCCGATCGCGGCCGCACTCGCCGTCGGGAAGAAGGGGCCGAGTGGAGCTCCAATCGAGCGCGACCGTTTCCACGTGCTCCGCAGCCACGCGCAGACGGCGAAGTTTGGCGGGCGGTCCGGGCTGGTACGCGAGCCTCACCCGAGCTTCCCCAAGTTCAACGCGGCACCCCCGGAGCACCGTCAATCCGTGTCGGCCGTGCTCGCCCACGCGACTGCCGCTGAGTGCTGGGAGCACCGGCTACAGGCCCAGGTACTCCCGGGCATCGCGCATCCCAGGAAGGCGCCCGCGTGCAAGGGTGACGGGGAGACCGCGGAACGCTGGGATCCCCAGCGGGAAGAGTTCGTGACCATGGCGTGCCCCCACGACCGATGTCCGCACCGGCAGACGGACGGACGCAAGCCGGCCGCGTGCAAGCCGTGGATGAAGTTCCTGGCACGGTTCAGTAGCCCCAAGATGCCTCAGCTGCTTTTCAAGTACACCTCGGGCTCCTGGAACACCGTCAAGGCGTTCCTGGGTTTCTTCGAGTCGTTCGAGCGCAACTGCCGCAACCTGGGCGTCGACCCTGCGACGGTGCCCTTGTTCGGGCTCCCGGTCGTGCTGCAGCTCCAGGAGCGCACGGACGCGAGCCAGAAACGCAAGTTCCCGGTGGTGACCATCGCCGTCAGCGAGGACAAGGACATCATCGCTTGGATCGTGTGGCAGCAGCAGCGGATCCACGAACTGGCCGCGTTGCCGCCGGTTGCCGGGTTGATCGAGACGAACCAGGACCGCGATCACGACTTGATCAGCGGGCCGCAGGGGCTTGGGGGTTGACCATGCACCGCAGCACCACCCTGAACCTAATCCTCTCGGCGTGCCCACATGCCCTCGACCTGTACGCCGCCAACACCCCCCGCGACCGCGACGTGTTCCAGAGCGGGATAGCCGCCCACGCCGTCCTCCAGGCAGTCATCGAGCACCCCGACGAAGACCCGAAGGCCCTGGCCGAGTCGGCCGTGCGCGAGCTGGTCACGAAGGGCCGTGGATTCTACGGCGTGCCCGAGCCGCCCATGGACGTCCACGCCGCCACCGAGGGCCGCGACGTTGCCCTGCGATGGCTGGCGCGCGACTTCGACGGGATCGACCCGCGGTGGAAGGCTGAGGTCATGCTGTCGGTCGACCGCGAGTGGAACCCGTGCGCCCATGACAAGGCGTGGCTCCATGCGATCGTGGACGTCGTCGGGCCATGTGAGTACGAAGACGAGGACTTCGCGGCGGACGGGGTGCTCGTGAAAGATTGGAAGACCTCGTTTGCCACGGACGACGGCGCCCTCGACAGCATCCAGCAGAAGATCCAAGCCGTCCTCGTCGCAGCCCACTACCCCGACGCCGCGTTCATCCGTCGCCAGGTGACGAGCCTTCGGATGGTTCGGACGTACACGCACGATCTGTGGATGGACGACGAAGGCGCCGAGACCCTGGCGCAGTGGCGGACGGACATCGAACACGTGTGCGCTCAGGCGGACGCCGTGGGGCCCGACGGGAAGCGCCCGGCACGACCGGGGCCGAGGTGCGGCGGGTGTCCGTATGTGCTGCGGTGTGAGGCTGCGCGAGAGGCGCGGCCACCATGGGACGGCGAGGAGGACTGGGTACACCCTGGCGACATCGCCGTCCGTTACGCCGTGATGGTGGCCATGGTCGCCGAGATGGCGAAGACGCTACGCCACGCGACCAAAGAAGCACCCATCGAAGTCGACGGCGGCACGGTGGGGATCAGCATCATCGAGCAGCGCAAGCCAACCCCAGAGACCGCCGCAACCCTGGCCCGCGCGTGGTTCGACCCGGACGACTGGAACGCGTGGGAGCGTGAGAATCCCGAGGTGCTGGGAATGCTCGCCGCGATGAAACCGGGAGCGGCGCAGGTCAAGGCGATCGGCGGGGCTCTGTACCAGTCCCGTGGGGCGAACAAGATCGACGACTGGCGCGAGAGACGGGAGGCACTCATGGGCGAGGCGTTGCGGGTGGTGGAGTCGGGTAGGTTTGGGGTGGTGCGGTCATGATCACCAGCGACGGATGGAGCCGGAACGGCGCTGAGCGGGCCGAGGAGCGAGCGTACCACCAGGGGCAGTGCGATCAAGTGTGCAGCGAGACGGGTGGCGAGAAGTACCGCAGGGCATCGAACAAAGCGATCGACCTACGCGACGACGAACTCAACGGGCTCAGGATGTGCTACGCCGACGCCAGATTGCTACTCCGCGACGGCGCCGCCGCCCTACGCGCCCACGCCTGCGACTGCGGGCGAGACGAGTGCGAGCCGTGCGCGGTGGCGAAGCGGATGGAGGCGATGGGATGACCACCGCCGACACCCTACTAGCCAGCATCCGCGAGGAGCTACACGCCCTCGTCCAGACAGCTAAGGCCGCCGGGGTACACGAGCACGCCCCGCGGCTACAGCTCAACGTACACGACGCCGGGGTGGCGCTCAGGCAGCTGCACCGCGCCGTGGACGACATCGAACAACTGACGATCGACGCCCGGGGGCCTACTACGCCGCGGGTGGAGGAGGAGTGATGGAAACGCAAGCCAACATCACGCATGACGCAGCATCGTGCCGCGCACTCTGGGCAGCTGTCATCAACCAGGCGTTGCACGACTACTGGAGGTGCCGTGGATGGAGGACGGCGAACCCGAAGGACAGGACGTCAATGCAGTTGACCTTCAATGAGGTTTCGCGGTGGCTGTTCAAGGATGACCTGGAAAACGAAAACAGCCTAATCAACTTGTGTGATTGGTTGGAGATCGCGCCGCACCATGTGAGACGAGCCGCCAGGAGCGGCAAGCGGCGGACGATTACCAAACTGATGGCGGTGGAGGAGGAGTGATGGGAATCGAGACGACGACCGAGCAGAAGTGGGTGCGAAAGCAGGAGCCCGTCACCACGTACCGGATGGAGGAGACGCCATGATCATCACCGAGACCATCACATGCACCGAGTGCGGACACGAGACGGGCACCAAGAGCTACGTCAGGTGCGAGTTGTGCCCGGACGAGTTGCGCTCGATTTCCGACGAGGACGCCACGAAGACCAGCGCTCTCCGGGAATCCGGCGACATCAAACCCCAGCGCGTCGTGAACGGCACGCACCTCTACGACCTGTGCGCCGCCTGCGTGCGGTACATCGACGCCAGGGCCGAGGAGACGCTGAAGGAGATCACGAGGAAGCGGACGTTCGGGGCGAAGGGGAAGGGCGGCGACGGCTGATGCACATCCGCCACACCACGACCCTGGCCGTCCCCGTCCAGTCCCATGAGATCGGGGAGATGCTGTTCGAAGGTGCCGATTCCGAGGTCGCCGATGCCCTCAGTGTGTGGGCCGACGGGATGCTTCATTCCATCAGCGAGGACGATCGGTTCATGCGCTGCCGTGGGATCCATCGTGGGTTGAGCGAGAGCGCGAGGCGCGTGCTTTTCCAGATGATGACTGGACACGACATGGAGGGGCCCGCTTGACACCCGGATACCGACGAGGAGCAGCCGCCAACCGCTGGCGGAAAGCCGTCTACCGGAAGGCTGGGTACCGATGCGAACTCTGCGGGGCCGCGCGGGTGAAGGTGAACGCCCACCACATCACGGCGATCTGTCGCGACTCCGGGCGTGCCCTGGATTCGTCGAACGGGATCTTCCTCTGCGTGCCGTGCCACAAGATGGTTCACAACGTGCTGGGCAACCTGGCGGACGACGAGGGGCTGCGCAGGATCGAAGAGTGGCGCGCGTCCGTCGACAAGGCCGCCTTCCGGGCCATCCGGGACAGGTACCTGCAACTGGCCATGGAGACAGCCAGCGAGGAACGCCAGGAGGCATCGGCCCGCGGGAGCAAGCGCAGGGATCGCAGGATGCGGCGTAAGGGTAAGCTACCTAAGGGGCAAGCCCAGACGCTGGCGGATGACCGCATCGTCCAGGATGAAGCCCTGGACAGGCACGGAATGATAACTTGGTAGTCGGCCCAAGTCCACGGGGAGCGCGAGGGGCTGGACCACCTGTGGATAGCTTGTGGAGGAGTGATGAGTTTGCCGCAGAATCTTTGGAATGACTTCATGGGCAACTGCGCCTCGTGCGTGTGGTACCGGGGATCGTTCCCGTGTCTCGCAATGGAGAAGACTCACCCGCTACACAAGGAGACCGATTCGTGGGCGATGACACACCTGACGGAAGATGCGGTGCCGGCTACCAGGCACTGCCCATCCATGGAACGGAACACGCAGGACGGGAGGGACCTGTGACCGTCCACGAAGTGATCGCCAGCAACTGGACGGAAGACGAGAGGGCTGAGATCGTCCGCGGGCTACTGACGCTGGACTATCCAGATGCTGGCTGGTCTATCCTGAACTACCTGTCTGATATGCTTGTTGCGAACTGCGAGATCGAGGCGAGTAGATCAGCGCATCGCCTGGGGTACAAGACGGCCAACCCCTGGCGCAAAAACAGATATGGAGAGTGGGTGCGGGATCTCTCTGATGGCACGACAGCCGTCGTCGGTCCGGGGACACGCGAGAAAGTAGACGCCACCCTTACCGCCGCCGGCTACCGACTGGTTCAGGGGGATGACGAGTGAAGCCTCGCACCTACCGCCTGATGATCCAGGACGGCGACGACGATCCGAAGCCGTGGACAGTGCCGTGCACGCTGGATCAGGTGAAGGGCGAACTCTTTCGTCGGTGGTTCGGGATCCTGGTCGACGGGCGGCGGACGACACGGATCGAGATGGATCCGTCGGATGCCCCTTGCCACGAGTTCGCCGTGAGCTACGGGCGGGGACGCGGGAGGCCGCGGGGACTCGTGTGGGTGTGGGTAGAGGAGGATCGATGACCGTCACCACCCGCCGCCTACGAACCGTCGAGGGCCCATCCCACCGACAGCACCGGCCAACCGTCGATGACCTGGAGCGGTTCGCACGACAGGGCGGACTGGACGACATGGAGACGGCGGTTGCCAGGGTGCGCGGTGGTGACGACAGGTGCCCGGCGTGCGGCGACGTGTGGCCGTATTTGATGGAGGTCGACAAGGGGTTTGTTGGGGTGGATTGCCCGAGGTGTGGGCGATGTGAAGGGATGGGGCGATGACGATCGACGACGGATGGAGTAAGGGCGAGGCCAACCGGACGCTGCCTGTTTCGATAGACGACAAACCCACGCCGGGCGCTAGCGTCTCGTTTCGTCAGGCTGAGGCAGCTATCGACCGCAGGGACGACGAGATCCGGCGGCTGCGCGGCGCACTGGAAGACCAGGCGAGCACCTACGCCGAACACCATGAGGTGTGGCGGGTGAGGGAGCTGGAGGCCAATCGCAGATGCTCCAACTGCGCCGACTGGAGGAGGGTAGGAACGTCTAGATGGGGGGATTGTCTCCAGGACGGCAGCGGAGAGGGAACGGGAGAAAGCGACGTGTGCGAGTATGGATGGAAGGCGAGCCCATGACCCCCGACGACTACCCCGCAGCCTTCGCCCGACTCGTCGCCAAGGTGGACGAACTGCGCGCCGAGAATGCCGAGCTTCGACGCAGGCTCGACGAGCGGCCCGAGAAGGTCATGAGACGGCCGAAGGGGGCCGAGACGAGGACGAGGGACAGGGAGAGCGCATGGGAGCCGGGGCCGTGTAGGCCGGGTACGATTCTCTGAGGATCGGAGATCACCGCGTACGCGCGCAGGGGGTATCCGTAGGCTTGGCTAACTTGGAATGTGGTAGGGTGTGAGTGTGAGTGACAATCGACCGATTCCGGCCGAGGAGTGGGACCCCGCGCTAGACAGGCTGGCAGAGAAGGCAGCAGCCAACGGCGGCAAGATGCCAGTTGGCGCGTTTGCCCAGGTGGCCGAGGAGTTCGAGTTCGATTACCAGACGGTCTACCGGCACTGGAACTTCGTGGTACCGGAGACAGAGCGATCAAGACGGATCGATTCTGCCATGCGCGCCCGCGAGGACGCCCGCCGGAAGCAACGCGAGAAGGCCAACAACCTGGCATGGGGCGTCCTCAACGGCGGCATGGACCGCCTCCAGAGCCTGCTACCCCACATGGACGCCAAGGAGACCGCGCAGGCCGTCAGGGTCGCGAAAGACTACCTGTTCGCGGACACCGACAACGATCTGATTGAGCGCATCGACATGCTGGTCGACGGTGCCGAGAAGCGGGCCGGCGAGCCCGAAGCCGAGAAGCCCGTCCCGGGCATGGAAGACCTCAACGATCCGCCCGAGAAGATGCCAGACCTCCCGGCCATGGAGCGCGCCCTAATCGACCGCCAGGCGTCAACGAAGCACTAGCATGGGCCGCACACTCAAGTACGACGCCCGCACCCTGCACGACCGATACGGCAACGTCGCCACGCCCAACCCGATGCAGCGGTGGGCCCTGTTCGAGGCGATGAAAAACGGCGTCGATGAGTTCTTCGCGTTCGGCGGATTCGGATCCGGTAAGACGCAGTGGCTCGCGTGGCTGATGTCGACCGGGATCAAGCTGGCCTATCAGGCGTGGAACGGGAAGCGCAGCGGGCGGGCAAAGTTCGCGCTGATTTCACACCGTGGCGCACAGCTCCGCACGGTCACCTTCCCGGCGCTCACGGCTTGCCTGAATGCCGCTGTCGACCACGACGGATCATTCTGGGATCTACGGGCTCGACGACGGAATCCGATCGTGCTCGGGTACGACAGGGACGATCACCTGTACGACTGCCGGTGGTTCCAGCTCGTCCTCGGCACCGGGCACGACGGGTGCAGCAGCCTGGAGGGGCACGACTTCCTCGGCATCGGCGCGGACGAGAGCCCGCTCTACCTACCAGAGGCACTCGACCGCATCCGTGCCAGGTACAGGCAAGTCGGCTTCCCGTTCCGGTTCCTTGGGTACGCTGCGACACCACAGGCCGGTCGCGCGCTACCCGACATCCGCGTCCGGTACCAGGGCTGCGACCCCGGCAAGGTCTACTACGAGGAGGACGAGTATACGGGCGCGCAGGTTGGGCGGATGCGGGTGATGATGCCAACGTTCCTCAACCTCCCCAACCTACCGCCCGGGTACATCCAGCAGCTCAAGAGCGGGTGCAGTCCCCAGATGGCAGCGGCGATTCTCAAGGGCGAGCTGGTGACGCTCGAAGGCCGCGTGTATCCCACCTACGACGCTGGGAGCGTGATCCCCTACGAGGTGGATCTAGAGCGGCCCGTAACGCTCGGGTACGATCCTGGATTCCACCGCCCGTATGCCATGGCAATCCAGGAGATTGAGGAAGGCTCCGATCGATGGGTGGCCTTCGACGAGATCGCCATGGCCGACGTCACCCGCGACACCTTCGGGGATGCGATCCTGCGGAAGCCGTGGTCACGATCGGTGATGACGGTGGTCCAGGACCCCGCGGCCGAGGCGGCGCAGACGAGCGGCGAGAGTGACCGGAAGCACCTGCAGCGGATGTGGCGCGAGAAGCAAGGCCGATCGCCGAAGTTCGTCCACGCCCGACACAGCGAGGACCGGATCATCAGCTACGGATGCGAGCGGGGGCGGGCGTGGCTGATGGATGCCGACGGCAACCGGCGCTTCTACGTCCGCGACAAGCTGGAACGGACGAGCTACGGCACCGGCTCCGACGGCTACCCGATCGCCGGTATCCACCTCACCCTGTCAGAGCAGGCCATCCGCAAGGGCACGGACGAGCCGGATCGCAAGGGCGCCGAGGATCACAAGAGCCACCCGGGCGATGCGTTCCGGTACCTGGCGGTCAAGTTGAACACCGTGCGCCATGTCGATCCCACCGAGTTCACCCGCGCCCTCTCCCCCCGCCGAAGCTCCGCGCCGCCCGCGCCTTCCGTCGACTTCTGACGGCCCTGATTTATTTCACGACTTGGTATCTTTTTGCTTGTACTAATGCCCCGCTGTGGTATTATCTAAGCATGGAAACGACGAACGACGAAGGAGCAAACACGATGACCGAAGCCGCCACCCGCCAATGGTTCGCCGATATGCTGCGCAACGCACGCAAGGGCGCCGACCTCACACAGCAGCAGCTATCCGAGAAGACCGGGATCAGTCAGCCCCACATTTCGCGCGCTGAGAAGGGCACGCACTGGCCATCCGCTCGCACCGTCGCGAAGTGGATCGGGGCGTGCGGGTTCAGTCTCCCCACCGGGCCCTAGTCGCCAACCCTTGCCCCCGTCCAACGCCCGTGTTACGTTCGTACCATGCCACCCGCCACGCACCTCACAATCCGCGTATCCGAAGACCTGCGAGACGCCCTGGACGAGGCCCTACGCGTCCTGAGCGACGATCCCCGCATGATGCCGCCCGGTAGCCTCGGGAAGCTCACCAGGAGCGACGTGGCGCGGCGGGCGCTGGTGATCGGGGTGCGGGAGTTGATGCGGGAGCGGCCGGCGGATGGCTGACGACAAAGCCCGCAACGACGCGATGGGCCGGGCGCTGTTCGGGTCGCCCGACGTCGACGCGCTAGGCAGCATCGTTCATGCGGCGCGACGGGTTCGGGGCGGCCGGCACTGGCTACAAGACGCGCTAGACCAGTTCGATTCCCCGCCACCGGAGCAGGTGGTCATCCCGGACAACGCCCGCGAGGTGTTCGGGTTCGGCGTGCTCGATTCTGAGACCATCCTTGACACGCAAGGGACGTCGACGATGGAGTTCCTCATCGACGGCAAGTGGACGGACATCCTGAACCCGGATCCCATCTCCAGCGGGTACGCATGGAACGCGGAAGGGGCGCCGACGTGAGGACGCTAGCCGAACAGCAGACATGGGCGCGGGCCGAGTATCGACGCCTCGATGAGTTCCGCCACGCCGTCGTGAGGGACACCCGTACCGTCCCGATCGGGCTGGCATGCGACGAGTGCGGCAAGGAGCTTTCACGTAACCGCCCGCTCTACCAGATGGACTCAAGCCCGCCGCAGGCATTCGTCGAGTGCCAGGCGTGCGGGTGGAAGGGGACGATGATCCTATGATAGGCACGCACGCGGTGGTGCCGTTATGGAGGCTCGCGGATTGGCCCGGATGGCCCGACGACTGGACCGCATGGTCCACGCTCACCAGCGCGATGAAGCCAGCCATGAACGAGAATTTCTGGGCGCGGCTATCCCCATCCAATGTGGCGACACTCCCCGTCCTCGTCACCCCCGACGGCACCGTGCGAGCATGGGAGGGTATGCGGTCGACGAACGAGATCGGGCACGGCGATCGGCGATTCATCTACAACCCCGCCATGATCCTGCTGTACGAGCCCATCCCCGGCCCCGTCCTGATCGACCCGGCCGACATGCCCGGCGAGTGGGTGGAGTGGGTGCGGCGGGAGGTGTTCGGTGGGTGATGCCGACACTTGCCTACGCCTGGCGCCTTCGCGCTGCCCGAGATGCCATCGCCCCGGCACTTGGCAAGCGGTCCAATGGCCCGTGGTGTCCGCAGTGCCAGTGGTGCGGCTACATGGACAAGTGGACGGTCTACAAGCCGTTCGGTAGCCGCGAGGCGTTCGGGCTCGCGATGATGGAGGCGGCTGGCCAATGCGCATCTGCTACCCTTGCGGAACCACCCTCAGCGTCACCGTCGGCGGCAAAGTCGAGGTGAAAGCAGGAGACCCCATGAACGAAATCCGAACCACCCGCCCCGGCTACGAGGCCGATCTGGTCAAGTCCGGCGGCAAGGGCAAGGCGAAGGGGCAGACGACCCGACGCTACCGCAACAGCAAGGGCGAGTTCGTCAAGCCCGACGAGGCCGTGTGCACCGTCCGCTTCTGCGAGGAAGTGATCGGCGACGCCACCAGCACCCGCGACATCGGCAAGGCCCTGCTCGAAGCGAACGGCGACGGGCCCGACGAGCGCAGGATCATCGCCATGATCACGCCGGCCCTCCACTACATGCGATCCGGGTACGCGCTGGCGAACGAGGAGCCGGGTTGCGTGGACGCGCCCGAGTGGGTGAAGACCGCCGTCGACCTGGTGAACTGCTAGCAACCGCCACAACCCAAGGAAGGAACCGCCATGATCCACACCTACGAGAAGCTCCGACTCGGCCACCGCATCGTCGAACCCAAGACCGGCAAGCGCGAGGCGTACCAGAACACCAAGGGCGAGAGCGTCGGCCGGCGTACCGCGATGGTGCGCGTGGTCTTCGACGATGAGAAGTTCGCCGACTGCCCGTCAAAGGCGTCGTGTGCCGCCCGCATCCTGGAGACGAACACCGACGCCGTGGAAGACCCCGACGCTCGCGAGCTGGTGGCGACGTGCGCCGAGGTGGCGTGGCAGATCACCCACAAGGGCCAGGTCGTGAACCGCGACAACGCCGCCGGTGGCGTGCCGATATGGGGATGAGCCCCGATCAAGTCGCGGCCGGGCTCGCGCATACCAGGGCCCTTGGTGCCGTCAACGCCGTGCTGCCAGAGACCGACGAGATCCGCGGGCTCAAGATGGAGCTCCTGCGGCTGCGAACCGAGGTGTCCACCGAGCGGCAGATCCGCGTCGCAGTGTGCGACTACCTCGCCGAGCGAGACGAAGGCTTCCAAGCCATCCTCGACGACGTCACCGCCAAGCGAGCCGAGGACATGCGGCTAGCCATGCTCCCGCGCGTCTACCTACCATCCCGCGAGTTGTGCGTCTGCAAGGGCGCCGTGGACGAGACCGACGAGCGGACGATCGTCACCCTGGGTTGCCCGCCCGAGAGCCCGTTCCACCACCTGAGCGGGCGCACCTTCGAGCACCGGCACAAGGGCGACGCGGTGCGGTTGGCTGCTGCTGCGGCCGAGGATGCGATCCAGGAATTCGAGAAGCAACGCAAGGTGAGTGCGGCATTCGGCGAGGCGGCGGCGTCGATGCGGAAGGGGCTGGAGGTGGTGCAGTGAGTGACGATTCCCCCGTAACCTACACCGGCACCACCACCCCCGCTCCCGTGTACCACGCGCATAGCCCATCACATCCTGCGCCTAGCTTCTGCCCACCCGCACCGAAAAAATAAAGAAAGTTTGCTGTTCATGTTGACGGGATGGAAACGTGACGTTATGCTCAGACCATGGAAACGACGAAACGACAGAGCAACAACGGAGCGGGAGACAACATGGACGCCATCATCTGGGACACGACGGACGCCGACGACGGAACCCACATGGTCGACATCACCGACATGAGCGACGACGACCTGGACGCGCTGCTGGAGATGGACGACGACGACATCGACCCGGTTACCTGCACCGCCGCCGAGTTGGACGAGGTCATCGCGTCCATGACCGTCGCGCCGTCCGCCTACTGGATCGACATGGTGACCAGGGAGCGGACCGCGAACGACGCCGCCCGCAACGCAGCCGCCTACCACAAGGACTGCGACGGGGCCGACTTCGAGGAGAAGATTCTGGCCGCGCAGGAAGTCTACTAGACCACCCAAGCCCATCCCGGGGGCGAAGCCGGGCGAGGAGTCACGATGGTCATATCCGCCGACATCCGCGGCGCACTCCGCGCAGCCCGTCGAGCCCACCGCCCACGCATGCTCCAGTCCAACGTCGCCGCAGCCTGTGGCGTGAGCGTGCAGACGGTGCGCAACTGGGAGTCGGGGCGCACGTCGCCGAGGTGGGATCAACTGGACCGATGGGCAGACGCCGTCGGGATGAAGACGAACGAAACCGACTGAGGAGGGACACCATGAAAGCCACCGAACTACTCATCGCCTGCGCCATCATCGCAACCCTAGCCAGCCTGAGCGGCTGTGAAGACGCCTGCGCCCAAGCCTGCTACGACCGCGCCCAATACTTCACAGCCTGCGACGGGCCGCCCATGTCGTGCTACATCGACCGCCCCGCGGCGCGCGCTGACTACCTCAACGACGGCGAACAACACCCCGGCTTCGAGGAGTGCGAGAGCGCCGAGCAGGTGCGCCTGGACTGCGAACTGAACCACGAGATCGAGCGCGACGGGATGATGCCGTCGGAGCTGCTCGACTTCCCGGTGGTGTGCGAGGGGCGGTACGCGGACATGCGGACGGCTGCTGAGCGTGGGAGCTGTGAGATCGGGCACGTTGCCCGGTGACTTGACCCGTCCCACCATCGCCTTCTAGCCCGCCCAACCCCCGCCATCGCAGGCGATCCAAGCTAAGTGCAAAATAGTTGCACAAACCTGTTGACGGGGTAAGCATCCTGCACTATACTTAGAGCATGGAAACGACAAACAACACAGAGGGAGCGAGCAAGATGAACACCGCGCAGATGGTCAAGGTTATCGGAATTATCCAGTGGCGCCTCAACCCCGAGACCATGGCGCACTTCGGTAACAACGAGATCGACGCCGACACCATGCGTCGCACCATGGATCTGGTCATCGGTGCCCACCGAGACGACCGCATCGAGCAGCCCGCGCAGCTCATCTACAGGGCGCAGTCGCTGGCCGAAACTGCTGGGTTCAACTGCCTCGCCAGCCAGATCGGCGAGTGCTTCTAAACCACCCAAGCCCAGCCCGGGGGCGAAACCGGGCGAGGAGGACGGGATGGAAAACTACACGATGATCAGCGAACGGTTCACCGCCACCGCCACCGCCACCGCCGGGGATCGTGAGTACGGCATCCTGCGGCGCGAGGGCAAGAGCCGGTGGGCCACCGCCAACGAGATCGAGTGGTTCGCCGGGTACCGCACGGCACACGGATCCATTGTGGCGTACCGGAAGCAGCGGTCGAAGAAGCGGGCCGGCGTCATCGCGCAGTGGCTGGCGAACAAGTTCAACTTCGAGACGGCCACCCGATGATCCCCCAGCCCTTCTCAACCGCCACCATCGCCCGGCTCCGCGCCGCCCGCAAGGCGCTCGGCATCAGCCAATCCACGCTAGCCGATCGCCTCGGAGTCAGCCTGCGCACCGTGAAAAACTGGGAGCTGCGGACGACGTCGCCGACGTGGGATGACCTGGATCGGTGGGTGGAGGCGGTTGAGGCGAACGAGCCCTAGACTTGACCCGTCCCGCCCGTCCATGCCATCCTGATCTCGTGACTCCGCATCCACCAACAAAGAAGCCGAACCCGAAGCGCTGCGACTAGCGCCAGCGGAGTCACGACCCGGCCTAGTCGCGCCTTCGGGGGAGGTGATTCATGATCGAGTCCGTCATCAAATGCCCGTGCGGGAGCACTGACACCCACCTGTCATCCGTCGAGGTGTTCAGCCGCGCGGACGAGGCGAAGACCGGCCTTCACGCAAAGATCAGTGTCGAAAGCCAGCCTTCATCATTCACTTACGACAATGAAATGGATGGCAACCCCAGCAGCCGACGCAGCGGGATCATCCTCCACTGCTGGTGTGAGCACCACGACCCCGACGACCCCGACGACAAGGATGATTTCGACGTCTACATCCAGCAGCACAAGGGCGTCCTCTACACCAGCCTGCAGTTGTTGAGTGACGACGAAGTGGAAGTTTACGGGTTCCCAGTCGTCACCCCCTGACGCCCCAGCTTGACCCCCGCCACCCACGAACCGTAAGATCACCTCTGCCGGCCCCAAGTTTCCACGCTTAGTAGGCCGGCAGAGAAGGCGAATCGATGACCTCAGGTTATCCACAACCTACCTGCACGTCAACGGGTACGCCTTCACAATCGACATACACCGCCGGCTTCAGATGCCTTGGTAAAGCTCGGGCGAGACTGGCCGGCGGGGGCGTACCTACACGAGCCACCAGAACAACCCGACACAGGCGGGAGATCCACCAGCGTCTCTCCGTGGGCGTTCGCGCCCTCGTCCGTGCCTGGAGGTTGCGATCGTACCGCCCGATCGTGTGGTTGTTCGGTGAGCAGGGCAACGTGACCTGACTCACTTGGGGTAGGTGTCCCTGAACGGTCCCCCGTGGTTAGACCCAACGGAGGATCTTGGGGCGGTTCGTCGATCGCCTCGAAATAAACCATCCACCAACCCTCTTGACGCCCCCCCGATCCCCCGTCTAGCCTTACGTCAGGTGTTGCAGAAACGCAACACACGGAAGGAACCACGTTGCAGGAGTGCAACACTTGAGCGATCCCACCACGCCCGCCACAAAGCCATCACTACGCGAACGGGTCTTCGGCAAGCGCCCCAGGACACCAGCCGATCTGTTCGAGGAACAGCAGAAGCGCCGGGCGGAATCGGCCCTGGCCTTCCAGGACGCCATGCGCCCCCGGGACGTCAACGGCGAGCCCATCGGGTGGGCCGGGACGCAACGCAGCGGCGGGCAGTTCACCGGGCCCGAGGTCGAGCACAACCAGAAGCTTGACCGCGGCCAGTGGCGCGGCGACGTGAACACGGTTGGCTGGGGCCGCCGGATGACCCGCGAGGATGACACCGTCCGCGGCATCGGCTACAGCTACACCCGCGCGCACCTCGGCAACTCCTGGGACGTGCGCCCGCCCACCGAGTACGACGAGGATCCCGAAGCCCAGATGATCGCCCACGCGGCGGCGGTGCTCACCACCGAGCGCCCGGACTGGAACCGGCTGCTGCTCGACGCGCTTCTGATGTACCGCGACGGCGTCCGGCTCCAGGAGCGCACGGTTTGGCGTGACTCGCAGGCGGTGGCATACGCGTACCAGCACGAAGAGGGCCAGTGGAAGCGACAGGAGCGTGGACGTCAGGGCCTCTACGTCTTCGACCTGTTCCCCCGGCTCCCGCACAGCATCGACCGCTGGATCACCAACCCCGATGGCGGGTTCGGCGGCATCATCCAATTCTGGCGCCAGGACGACACCGACAACCACACCGACATGCCGACGGTGCCCGCTGACAACCTCGTTCGTTTCACCTTCGACGAGGAGGGCACGAACTGGGAAGGCGACCCGCTGATCCGCGGTGCCTACGGTTCGTTCATCTCGCGGAAGGACATCAGGCGGAACCTCAACGCGCTGATCGAACGCTGCGCCATCCCGATCCCCGTCGTCACCGAGACCGAAGAGGGCGCCGTCTCAAAGAAACACTGGGACACGTACAAAGAGATCGCCTATGAGTTGCGAGGGTCACCCCGGCAGTTCGTAGCGGCCAACTACGGCGCCAAGATCGACTGGCTCGAAGGCAAGCTGGACGGCGCTGCCAAGATGCTGGACGTGTACAACATCTTCGGCCGCGACATGGCCCGCGGCACCGGGTGCATGCACCTGTACACGGGCGAGAACACCGGGATCTCGGCCCTGTTCAGCAGCCAGCGTGACCTCTTCCTCTACAACGCTCAGAGCCTCGGTGAGTACGTCTGTGACGGGTACAACGCCCTCCTGGCCGACTGGACGCGATGGAACGGGTGGGACCCCCGCAAGGCGCCCCAGATGGTGTGCGGCGAACTGGCATCCACGGATCTCAAGACGATCGCCGAGGGCTGGAAGATCGCGAAGGATGCCGGCGTCTTCCACCCGAGCCCCGTCGATGAGACGTTCATCCGTGATAAGTCAGGATCCCCGCCGATGTCCCAGGACGTCGTCGAGTTGTGGGGTAAGCAGCAAGAATCCGCCACGGAAGCGCCGTCAGGTCCAGGGGCTCATCCTTCCGCCCCCGTCACAGACGGCGATGGCGGCGCCGGTGGCGCGGGCCTGGCGGCCTCCACCTGTCACTGCGGCGAGACGCACGCGCTGGCCTACGGTGAACCGGCCCCGATGATCGGCACCCGCTCGGCAGTCAGGTCCAGGCAGTCGCTCCGGGATGCCCAGATGGCCCACGCCGAGGCCATGGGCCCGATGTTCGCGCTCGCCGAGACGTACTTCGCGGCGCAGACGTCGCGAGTCGGCCGCGAGGACAACCTGGACGCCACCGTGCGCGGCTCCATGGGCATCGTGCGACGGATGGCAGACGACTACGCCGAACGCCTCGCAGACGCCGACACAGCGCGCAAGCGGGCGGTCCTGACAGTCGATCCGAAGCTCCGGGCCGAACTGCAACGGTACCTGCGACGCCGCTACAACGGCATCGAGACGATCGGCCGCGACGAGGTCAAGCGCGAGACGAAGGAACAGCGCGACGACCCAGCGTATCCCGAGCAGTTGCAGGTGGCCATCGACGAGCAGCGCGACGCCGATCCCATGGCCTTCGCCACGATCGGGAAGAAGGGGAAGAAGTCGACCACGACGACGCCCCTCGACGATCTCGACGTAGAGGATCACCTGGCGGGCGCGGCCATGTCCACTGTGCGCAACATCACCGGAAGCATTCAGGACGCCGGCCAGTCCTCGGCGCAGTCGAGAGCGGGCACCGGCACGGCCACCAGCGGCGCGGCCATCGCCACCGACATCATGCGCTCTGTGCGTCCGTCCGTGGTCAAGGCACCGATCCAGCAAGACACGAACGACGCCTATGGAATCGGGCGAGCGGTGCAGATGCGGCGCGAGGATGTGGAGTGGGAGCTCTACAGCACCACTCCTGAGCTCTCTTCGCAGGTGTGCGAGGTGTGCGCCGACACGGAAGCGGATCCCCGCAACCCGCACAAGGCCGACTCCCCGGACGCGGCTGACTTCGTGGTGCCGAACCCGGGATGCCTCGGAACGCTCGGTGGCTCTGGCAACCCCTGCTGGTGTGCCAAGATCGGGCTGACGAGACCGGAAGGGGTGGTGTGATGTATGCCACCAGTCCCCGATCTCGCCTCGCGCCTGTGGATAAGTCAACTACGAGCGCACAGCCAGGGGCACAGCTGCCAGACATGCGGCCACTCCCGCCTTGTGCGTGGACGCCGATCCGTGTGTCTCGCGCACCCGTCGACGCCCCGGGTACTTCGGGGATCTTCCGACGTGCCGTGCTCCTACTACAACACCGGGCCCACCGCCAACACGGGCCCACCAGAGGAAGGGTGAACTGATGCCTGACAACCTGATCGATTCCGCTTTCGCGTACCAGACGCCCATCGGCGTTTTCTTCGAGGTGGCCGCCACTGACGGCAAGGTGCCGACGTGGCAGCGCGCGGGCGACTTTCGGATCGTCTTCGACGACAAGGGCAACCGCGTGATGCGGTTCGAGATGAAGGCCGATCACGGCCCGAGCGAGCGGACGCAGACGGCCCACGTGGACTTCCCGATGATTCCGATGGGCGCCATGAAGATCGGTCCCGTCGGAAAGTTGACGGTCCAGCAGGTGACCGCCGGCCCCGTCGCTGTCCCGGATCCGCCCGACGAGAACATCCCCACCGGGAGCCCAGTGGACTTCGGAATGCCCGAAGAGGGCCCGGATACGCGGCGGAAGTAGCCGCGCAGGAGTGACGAATGCCGAGCGAAGAGACACCAGACACGCAGGCGACGGACGGCAAGCCGATGTCGTTCCTGCTCGGCATGGACGACGGCGGAACGCTCCGCGTCAACTTCGCGTTGGACGCCGAATCCATCGGGGACGGCGACACGCCGAGCAACTGGCAGACGATCCTGACGGTGGGCAAGGGAGAGGGGAAGCCGCTGATGGGCGGGCCCAATCCCGAGTTCACGTTGCAGGACCTGAAAGCATACGTCGCCAACTTCAAGGGCCCGGCGAAGGTGGACGTAGCTCACGCCACCCTGCAAGCGGCGGTGAAGAAGGATCCTCGCTTCCTGATCCCCGAACTAAGCGGGGCCCGCGCGTTCATCACGAAGCTACGGGTTGTCGGTGACGCCCTCCAGGCCATGTTCGAGTGGACAAAGGCGGGCGCGGCGCTCGTCCGTTCCGGCCTGATGCCGTTCCCGAGCGTGGAAATCGGCAAGACGAAGCAGGGCCCGACGGTCATCCGCACCACGATGACGCCGGATCCATTCTGGAAAGTCCCGGCTTTCGCCATGAGCGACGGCCGGATCGAAGCTATCGACATCGACGCAGATGCCGGGGGCGCCATTTCGGAGCCCACACAGTACCCGAGCGCGTCGGCCAATCGTCGCACAAAGGAGGAACCCATGAGCGACGTTATCAAGGCGCTGGCCGAGCAGCTCGGTGTGGACGAGGACAACCTGTCCGAGACCATCACCGCCATGCAGGCAGACGCCGCCGAGAAGACGGCACTGGCCGAGGAGCTGGAGACCGTCAAGGGAGACCTGGCCACGGCGCTGGCCGCGGACGCCACCCACAAGGATGCGGCCGAGCGCATGGCAGACATGCTCAAGGCCCAGGAGGGGCGAATCGTCGCGCTGGAATCCAGGACCGGGAAGTCCGAGGAAGACCGCGCCATCGCCCAGTTGTTCGCCGACGGACGACTCCAGGACGACGAAGAGGAGCAGGCACGCAAGGACTACGCCCTCTCCATCGAGCACGACCTGGACGTCTTCGATCGGCACTGGGCCAAGCGTGACCCGGTCGTGCCCGTCAGCGAGCGCGGCGGCAACAAGCCCGACACGTCCAAGGCCGGCGGCGACGACATCACCGCCATGAGCGCCACCGAGGCGAGCGGCATCCTGGACGATAAGATCCAGGCGCACATCGCCGACAACGACGGCGCCACCTACGCGGACGCCTTCGCGGCGATCCTCCCCGACAACGTCGACCTCGCGGCCAAGGCCCGGGGCGCCACCAACATGACGGAGGCCTAGATGGGAACTCCACGCGCACGGTGGGAGCGGGCTCCCATCTCCAAGATCAGCGGCGCCGATCTCTCGGGTGCCGAAGGCAAGGGGTACAAGACCGACACCGACGGAACCGTGATCCTCGCGACCGCGGCGGCCGTGGACGGCGTGATCATCGACGGCGGCAACGCCAGCGGTGACGCGGTCCTGCTGGCCCCCGCGGGCTGCGGGCTCCTCGTCGAGGTCCTCCCCGGCGGCAACATCAACGAGAACGACGAACTGACGACCGACGCGTCGGCGCTGTTCATCGCGACCACCACATCCACCGACAAGATCGCCGGCCAGGCGACCACCAACGGATCGACCAGCAGCACCTGCATGGCGATCATGTCCGGCGCCGAGCGCCGCTACCAGTAGGAGGGCTGAAACATGCCAGGCAGAAGCGGATACGCAGGTGGCGGCAACAGGTGGCTGACGAACATGTCGGTCGCCCAGGTCCCGGAAACGGGATACATCGCCCACAAAGTGCTCCCGATGGTCGAGGTTCCCGACGAGGACTTCGAGTATCTGGAGTTCGATGCCAACTCTTTCTACACCCCGGAAGGCGCCGAGGGCACCGACACCGGGATCACCGCTCCGGGCGCATCGACACCGATCGTCGACTGGAGCACCACGGATCGCACCGGGCTCTGCGTCGAGCGCAAGTTCAAGAGCGGCGCCCCCCGGCGTTCGCAGCGCTCCGCGAAGGTCAAGGGCTACGACGCCATGATGGTCGCCGCCAAGGCCGCCCGCATGGCCGTGCTGCAGTATCGCGAGCGCACCGCCGCCGCGGCACTGTTCAACGGGACCACCTTCGCCAGCTACACGGCCGCCCTGACGAGCACCGATCGCTGGGATGACGCCGCGTCTAACCCGTTCTCGCAGCGCACGACCGCGATGCGGTCCATCAGGACCGCAGCCGCGTTCAACTTCCCGGGTTCGTCCCTGAACCTGCTGGTGGGCGTCGAGGTGGACGATGCGATCCGCGACAACGACACCCTGGTCGAGCGGATCAAGTACACGGCGAACCTCGGCCCCGATGGTTCCGTGACCACCGCCGACATCGCTGCGTACTTCCAGGTCGACAACTACATCGTCGGCGCCGCGAGCTACAACAGCGCGCGCAACGCCTTCGCCGGTACCCACACGGGCGCCGCGATCTGGGGCAAGTCGGCCCTGTTCTTCATCGGGACCAGCGCCCCCGCGCGCGAGTCCGCGGCCCTCGGGTACACCTTCTACAGCCAGAAGTTCACCATGGACAACTGGTACGACCAGGACCGCGATCAGGACTGGGCCCGCGCGCGCGAGATCGAGGTGCCGAAGATCGTCAACGCCAGGGCCGGCTACTACTTCACGACCGTCGTGAACTAGGGGCACGCCATGGCAGAGGACATCCTTACCAATCCCCAGGTTCGAGGACGGGGGAACGTGCCTTCGGGCCAGTCCTTCGACATCGAATCGGGCGGCACGCTCGGGGTTGAGTCCGGCGGTAC
>Ga0233413_10000387_pt1 | contig 21382 bp, 25 predicted proteins | sample Na_anoxic_6_MG_FD_189019 | JGI IMG/M metagenome (GOLD analysis project Ga0233413, IMG submission 189019) | Seawater microbial communities from Saanich Inlet, British Columbia, Canada - Na_anoxic_6_MG | ecosystem: Environmental > Aquatic > Marine > Inlet | place: Canada: British Columbia...
CCGCACCAAAGTTTTTATTAAAAGCCGTGTTTTCTGTAAAGTCTGCTTTCGCTCCTATCTCCGCTGGCGTTGGGAAAGTCATTACTACATCTGTAGCCGTACCTCCTACACCGTCACCCGTTACCGTGTCAACTCCGCTTGCGATTGATTCAGGGATATAATCTAAATCGCTCCAGACATCCGTACCATTTGCGAATTTAAAGCGGGGCTGATCGGTTGATGAATAGAACAAATCAGAAGTGACTAGGATAGTTTTGTTGGAATAAACCGTTGAATCAACTGCCCATTCCGCCGCCGTTTGAGTGACTATATTTCCTTGTATGTTTATTGTTGGCATTATCTTAAATTTATAATTATATCCGTACCGTCAACCGTTACATTCTCGCCTGTGTCTACACCGTCGAAAAATAAATCGTAATCGTAGGAACTGGAAGTGTATCTGTATTCGCCACCGCTTGCAACCTCATCGACTAGGATATCATTCTCATAAATGGAAACAGGCTCGCATCTGACGCCCGTGATCGTTCCCGTTTCAAAATCGTATTCAGGTAGTAACGCTTGCAAATCACAAATCCCGTGTCTTTTTTTGACTTTCAACGTGAATGATGCAATCCATCCGAATGACTTATCACGGCCCTTTTGAATAGTTGGTTGACAATTGATTTGCCCTTGAATCTTGCTGAAATCCTGCCATCTGTTCGAGTAACTGATGGTTTCTTCCAAGTCGTTTAATATCTGTCGTGTATCGCTCATTACACGTTTTCGGTTAGATTGGTCGTCTTGCATCCAATCCAGGACCATGATTTCAAAATTGTAGTTGAAATACCACGTTTCAGAAGGCGCATTCAAAACATTCACAACCATTGCAGGATAATTGCGTCGATTCTCCGACGTTACCTGTAAAAACTCACCAAATCCCCAAAACTGATTGATCATCGAATGATTATCAGCCCATTGATTCAATTCGTATAATACTCTGCGAAGTGTTACGTCTGCGTTTACTGACATTATCTTTTATTTTTTTTGCGGCCTTTTTGACCTTCTCTTTTGTTTTGTTGTTCGGTGTCATATTATCGAAATACTTCCAAAATAATCATGCGAATCGTTCGTGTCTGCTGGTAACGTTTGTTTAATCTGATCGGCTTCAGGCGATTCATTCAATTCGGGAACTTCCTCCCAGTTATCACATAACCATGCTTTCAACTTTTTCTCGTATTGTTTCGCATCCTTGATCAGTTCATTTCTCAAATTGTTGTTCGCCTCTCGATCATTTGCGCTGATGTTCTGATCGTTGTTTTTTCCCGTTGTTTTGTTCGTTATTTGATTCGTCGTGTGCCATGTCGCTTTGTAGTCACAGTATGCAATCATTGTTGGGATGATGTGATCTTCCAAAACGTCCTTGTATAATCCCGTCACCGAACTCGCTTTGATGTCGGTCACGAGCTTATTATATAACATCGTACCAATCACGGGTTCGATTCTCGTTCTTTGTACTGCCCGAATGATCGGAAGTAGTTTTTTTGTATCCGTGTTGATGTCTGTGAATCCGTACTCGCCCCAAACTGCGACGGTCAGAAAATATGTGAAATCTAGTCCTGCCATTTTTTATCTCCTTCCAAATGTGACAACCTGCGACCATTCATGGCGGCAACCTGGTTCGTTTTTATTTGTGTTCGGGTTATGATACCAACCGCCACGATATGCGAACACATCGTAACCCTCAACCCCTGAAATCATTGCGATATCTTCCCTAGTGTATAGGCGATTCAATCCGATTAGCGTTCTGCAAAAGTCGCGCGTTCTTCCTTCTCCTAAATCATCAGGCTCTCCCCTCGATGCAAGCGCAGGCCTCAATCTGTATTCGTACATGATGGTCATCGATTCAACGTCATTGATTGCAATCTGTCGCCGTCCTTCTGTCGTTACCTGTCCCGATTTCGTGATCAATCCCTTTCCGATTAATCCCTGATAAATCTGCGCCAATTCTCGTCCGCTTACGTCCAATGCTTTTCGAATTTCGTTAAATCCTTGATTTTCTTCAATAAGGTTCAACGCCTGCTGTTGGTTGTCGGATAAAGTTGCAAATTTACTTTTTGCAAGTTCGATCAAATCATCCTTTGTTTTGTCATAGCCTGAAAACGATTCGATGATGTTGAACTTATCACGGCTTTCACCGCATCCCCTAAGACGTTCCAAAATAACGTCGTGTTCCTTCATCTTCTGTTCGCGCTCCTTTTCCTTTTCGATAATAAACGCGGGCCGTTCTTCTTCCTTTGGCAAATTCAAATTAACCTTACCAAATGTCAAAACACCTTGAATCCCTGCGATTTCATTCATTATCCAATTCAAAACGGATAGAATCGTTATTCGACGGCCTTCGAAATAATTGGCCTGCATGATTGCATAACCGATTTCAAGTTCAGATGCGTTGAATGATCCCTCCTGATTTACTCCAAACAATGATGGGACCACAACTTCATGAGCATAGATTATCGACTGCTCTGATCCTTTCTTTGAATTGGCATATCTGTCAGGCAGGTTGTTTCCTTGTAAACTTTCAATGTGCGGCTTCATGTCTTGACCATTGCCATAAACGACCATTGATCGACCTGCTTGCAAGCCTCCCGTTGATGATTGGCTCAAATCCATTTCCAATTGACGTTGATCATCATCGTTTTTCGGCTGTCCATTTGCCAAATAAATCAGCGTTCCCAAGCTGAATCCGTTGTGAATCTCGCTATTGTTGTAAACACCGATCTCAATCAACGTATCGATGTCCGTGATTGCGCCTGCGTAAACAGGTGACGGGTACCATCCCGGATTGACTTTTTTTCGTGTTCCAGGGATAAGCGTTTCGCCGGTTTCCTCCTGAAACAAAACATAACATTCGCGCTGTTCCTGATCGTTTGAATCGTAAGGATTCAAAGTTTTATAAATCGTTTTCGGATCTGTCCAATCTTTCGCCGTGCGTATGTTGCCCGTCAAATAAACATTAGATTCGTCGTCATATGCGATTTCAAATCGAATCTGTTCAAACGGAATATGTTCAATTTTTTTGTATTTCTTTGGACCTACTGCGTTAAAAACAACTTTGACCGCAAATAGGTTTGATTTTTCGAAGTCTTGTGATAAACACCGAATGACTTCAAATAAATTCTTTGTGTGATGGTCTTGTTTTCTGTTTTTGAAAAATAAATCAAATGCGGATTGATTCGGTCCTTCATATTCCAAACCGCCAGAAATTGTATAATGCACTTTTGATTTCACAATTCCCCCATGAATCGGATTCGCATCGGCCAAATATTTCAAATAATATGGATACTCGTTGTATTTACCCCATTTCAGGACTTCCAATTTCCTGTCGTCGTTTTCTAACGGTTGTGGAATGTTCGATTTCTTAACCGATAACATTTGAACGTTTCTTTTATCCATTGTATTCGTAGTTTTGGCCTGCTGTCGGTGTGTATGCTGTTCCTTGATCTAAATCAGATTGAACACGCAAATCACCCGATGACAATAAATTCATGCTTGAATAGTCCGTGTCACCCGTCAAAGGCGATTGGTAAACGTACCATTCGTATTCACCCGATTCAAGGTCCAAGTCAGTCGGCAAAGTTAAATTGAATTGATCAAAACGCGGATTTGATGGAAGTTGATTTTCCAATTCAATCAAGTTTTCGATCTGTGTTGTCTTATTGACAAACCGCCATAAATAAACGGGATCCGTCAAAGTTAGAATGTCATCACAAACTACATTCAATTTATTCGCTGTTGCCTTACTGATTATCAGCATCTTTTTTGACCGTTTTTCTAGTTGGTTTTTTTGCCTCTAATTTCTTTGGCTTCGGCAAGCCCTCTAATAAATCGGTGCGGCCTATTCTGAACAACAAATCTGCGTGCGATTCCTTAACTGTGAACCGCCCGATCTTACTGCTGAATATACTTGCACCGATTGCGCTCTTTTTTACTTTCATAGCCTCTAATTTAAACAAAAAAACGGGAACGGACTTATGCCTGCTCCCGTTCTTTATGTTGGTGAAGGTATTTTTTTATGATACAGGCACTAATAAAGCCAATACATCAGCCTGATCGATATTCAAGGCGCGAGTCAATTCCTTTCCTTCAAAGTTCATTGTATGGCCTCTTAAATCCTCGTAATTCTGCCCTGTTGATGCTTCCGATGTTGTAACGGTCAACCCGTTTGCAAATCCAAAACATTTCCATTTCGTGCTGTTTCCTGCTGGTGTCGAATACTTAACAAAGAAAACAAGCCCCGTCGAACGTCCCAAATTTTCGTCCATATTCGCAACGATGTCGGTGTCCTCTTTGAACATGACCATTCCCGTATGCGTTCTGAAAACCGAATTGTTCGATCTGTCGCCTGTTCCGTTGTCGGTAAATACTGCGCTTTCGATGTCAGGTGTCCAGGTGTACGCCTGATTCCCTGTTGTCATTGCAATCGCTGTGATTTCACGACCTGTCAAGGTTGTGTTGTCTTGGTCGATCTTGCAAAGTTCAGCAACTACAACGCGCTCAACGCCTCCGTTCTCTCTCTCGCACGATTTTACATAATCATCAATAGTAATCATTTTCTATTTTTTTTAATGGTGAATAAATGGGGGACGAACTGAATCGCCCCCGTTAAATGATTTATGATGTCGGTGTCAATCTCAATCTAGTGAAATATGCAGGGAATACATACGCAACCCCCGTTCTCCATTTCACGCCAAATCTCAATTTCTCATCGTAATCAGAATATTTCCAAGTGAATCCGTCTTTGTCGTTTTCCAGGTCTGTTGCATAGAACATATAACCGTGACAAACTCCGTAAACTTTCGACGTTGTGTCAAGTTGAGGAATTGAACGAACCGTCATGTTTGTAGTTGGTAACGTGAAGATGATTTCACCGTTTTCACGAACAACATCAACACTAGATGCGTAGTCCTTGTCATTATAAATCTGATCAAGTGCAAATTGTGCCGTTTCAAATCCGCAGATGATTTCCGCACCGATTGTGTCCTTGTGACGTTTCACAATTGTAGGCATCGCATTATAAATCTCTTTCAATACGTCGAATCCGTTTGAGGCTGTGATCGCTGTTTCAGTCGAATACGCAACGTTTAAATCTCCGTCATTGTCCCATTGTTTCGCAAATCCATCGTAGAAAACAAGGTTTGAATCAAGTGAAGCTGTGTCCCCGTTCATGATCAAGTTTTCGTCTAACTCCTGCGCTCTCATTTGGTAATATGAAAGCATTGCATCAGCGAACGATGGCGGCGTTTCGTCTTGTGCATTCGCTCCGACTGCGTTCATGATTTGCGCCCATGTTTCATTCAGGTTCTCGTTGCAATACTCTTCCTGAATCTTAACACGAACTGTGCTGATTGCAACATCAGTTAAGATCATTCCACCGCTGGCATTCCATCCACAAGATGAAGCCGCTTGCAATGACGGATCTGAATTGATCAATTTGATTTCTTCCGAACCTTTAACGTTTTGCATCACGTTAATTCGGCTTTTGATGTTACCTGCGTTAATCAGGTCCTGCATCACTTCTTCTGACTGCTCGTCAACATACGTCCCTAAATCCGAAACATCATAATCGAATTCATGTTTTTTGGAGAATGTCGCTTTCAATACGTTGTTCTTCAATGAGAACTTTGCAAACTTCCATTTCATTTTTTTCTGTTTTTTTGGTTTTACTTTTTGTTTATTTTCTCAACGCTCTCCATCCTCCGGAATGTGTTGATTTTGCTTTTTTAGCCTCTTTCTGCTCTGACAGTCTTTCAACCGCTTCGCGTAGTTCTTCAATTTCAGATGCAAGCGTTTTCACTTGACCTTCGAACGCCTCTTTTTGTGCGCTGAATTTTGTTTCATATTCCGCGCGCATTGCTTTCATCGCTTCTTCAACCTCTGCAAGTTCTTGTTCTTCCACTTCTTCAATAGAAACCAATTTGCCGTCTTCGATAACAATTGAAATACCACCCTCTAAATCGTGTGGTCCATCTGGCGCAGGTTCTGTCATTGCTTCGTCTAAAAACAAAGCAGTACCCTCAATTAATTCAGTTCCTTCATAATAAATGGCAACACCATCAATTCTCATTACATTAGCCATTTGAACTACGCCCTCAACCGATGTGATCACACCGTTTTCGTCAACACTAATCAAGATCATTTCACCGTCTATGTCGATGGTCATTTCTCCTTCTGGTGCTAGAATTGGTTCACCCTCCGCAGGAACTACAAAGATTGAAACACCTTCAGCAAGATCACCGTCCCATTGAACCGTATCGCCGTCTGTGTTGACTGCCTCCGCATATTTATGCTTTGCATCGTATTCCGCGCGCTTTGGTTCGGACGTTCCGAATCCTAAACGCTCGAAAAGACTTTTTTTCTTTTCTGACATTTTATTTTGTTTTTGGTTTTCCTTTGTAAATTTGACAGGTATTTGATTGAACCACCCTTCCAAGCTGAAACCTGTTCCGTGTTCCTTGACAAAATTCCATGTGTCTTTTGATTCAATCCAATAGGAGAAAATCAATGAACCTGGTTGCAAGTTCTGATCTTTAAACGCTTCAGGGATGTTCTGTTTGTTATCCCATACGAAATACGATTCGATCATGTAAGCATCACGGACCTTCTTCCCTGCATCATGCATCAGGTTCACGTTGTTGTGATAGCCACCTTTTGCGAATTTCTTCATGATTTCGAACGTGTCTTGTTTTGACAGATAAACGTCGTATTCGTAACCGTCAGGATCACGTCTATAAATCAATAAATTCGTGGCGATTGCAACACCTGTGACAATTTGCTTTTCGCTGTTGAACATCGTTTTAACGGCAACTTCTCTAGGTGCTTTGGACATCGTGGTCCATGCTTTACCGTGTGCAGGTGCATCAACTAAGGCCATGAAATCCATGCCCTCCGTCATTTCATCAATGGCTAATCTGTAAACAGGTCGCTTCATGTTTAAAAGATTAGTGAATTCAAAAAATGTTGGTTTTTTGGTTTTGTTATAATTATTATTATATTTGTCCTAATTACTAACTAAAAAAATTAAGATGAGTAAACAAAAAATAACACAGAAGTACTTTCACGCTTTGAAAGATTTGCATCAATTATTAAAATGTACCGATCAATTTCATGCAACAAAATTCGAAAGTCAACGAAACGTTCCACACAACTTCATTTTATGCGCGGTCCAACACAAACTGATTGAACGCTCTGGAACCAAAAGAAATTACAAATATAAATGGAACACGATTGAACCAACTTTGGAAATGGCTGTGGGATTAAGATTGCAAATGACTAAATATCAACAGCAAAAAAAGGCTGAACGTGAACAATCTGAAAACCAACACAAAATTGAATATAAATCAACGGTAGTTCATAAACCTAAAAAAAGATACAATGCTGATGATGTTCCTGCATACATAGAAGAACATAATCAAAAATCTAATCTTAATCCGGTAATTGAAAAACAACACACAACGCAATCAATTCAATTCAATCATGATTTTGTAACAAAATCGTTTTCCATTCTTTGGGGATTGTTTAAGTTCGAACGCAGGATTGAAAAATAATCATTATTATATTAATATAAACAATTAAAATTTAAAACATGGTAACAGATGGACAGTATTTAGATGCTTTAGTGACAGTTAAAAAGTATTTGGCTCAGATTAAGAGCGAAATTAATGAAGCGGAAAACGATGTGACACGTTATTTCAATCCCGCACTTGAAAAAAAAATTGTCGATCTCGATATTAGTACTAGATTATTCAATGTATTGAGATGTCATCAGGTCAAAACTTTAGGGGACCTTGCTAGGTACAAAGCTAATGATGTAATTCGATTTAGAAATATGGGGACTAGATCATTTAGCGAAGTTAAACTTTTACTAAAAACTAACGGTTTAAAGTTTGATATGTTTAAATAATCATTATATTTGTAAAACGGTCACGGGTTCAAAATAAGGTGATCAAAGGAATTATTAATAAGCCTGATAATGAAAGTAGCTTGAACCCCTACCGGATTTATCGGGCTTTTTTTATTCAGTATGGCACAAGGAAAAAAAACATTCATATTTTATTCAGATTGGATAAATATGATTCGAGAAATGCCTGATGCGGATGCCGGTGCATTATTGAAGCACGTTTTATCGTATGTCAATGATGAAAATCCCGAAACAGATAATCTTCTTGTTAAGATGGCATTCGGTCACATGAAGCCACTTTTGAAAGCTGATTTGGAAAAGTGGGATAACATTAGAGAAAAGCGAAAAAAAGCAGGTCGAAAAGGTGGTCAAGCAAATGCTAAGCAAAAGGAAGCAAATGCTAAGCAAGTGGAAGCCGTTAATGTTAATGTTAACGTAAATGATAATGTTAATGTAAATGATTCTTTAAATAAAGAATATAGTCAGAACGTTTTGCAAACGTTTGACGACTGCCTAAAATATTTTGATGATCATCTTCATCCTAAAAATGAAAAACAGTCGGATAAATGGAAGGACACAATCGACAAGCTGAACCGAATCGAAAAGATACCGTTTGAAAATATTGTCGATATTGTCAGGAATACGCGTGACGATCCATTTTGGGCCAAGAACTTTTTATCCCTAAACAAACTACGCCAGAAAGACAAAAACGGCATCATGTACGTCGTGAAGTTTAATGAACAAATCAAATCAAATGCAAAAAATCAACGAACTAATTCAAGCCAGCAAGCCGTCAGCGACGAACGACTTGCAGAAATCTATTCAAAGGTATTCGCTGACAAAAAAGAATGATCATTTCGAACTGTCTGCATACAATGACGAATTGACACCACAAGGATTGATAAAGGCCGTTAAACGTGTTAAGCAATCATTCCCGTCATTGCACGATGGTTTTCATGAAATATTTGCAGAACGCATCAAAGAAAAAGGATTCACGGACCGGCAATTGATTGATGCCGTGAATCATGTCATTGATAACTGCGAATATCCGACGCCAACGATTGCAAAATTCCTTTCGTTTGATAGCCGGATCAAGTTGCTGAACTATGAACAATACTTGAAAAGAAATGACGAAATGCATGGTCAGGCTTCGAAGTTTTACAAATCAATTGCTGTTCCTGGATATGAAAAACCATTTTGGTCGCATGAAAACGACATTCAAAAATTTAACTTAACACTATGGAAAGACAGAAATCAAACGCGATGAAATATGCATTCCGGAACATGAAATCAAAGTACGAACATTTGATGAAAGGAAACAACTATAATGAATGCTTCACGGATTTGGACGGTTTATATTATTACCAGGTATTCACAGAATCGGGATTGATTCAGGTAACGGATGAAGAAAAAAAACAGGTATGGAAACAAATAACAGGTGACGTGAAATCATGGTGGACCAGGTCAGAACGAAACCCACGAAAGGCCGAATTGATCGCAAAATCAAAATCAACCATTTTCCGAAATTGGATTCAGGACAAAGCGGATTCGAAAATGAAATTGGTTGATATTTGGAATTTAATTTGATCCAAAACAAAACTTTTTTATTATTTTTATTGTATATATAAAATATATGTGTAAATTTGGTATCAGTTAAACAATTAAACAATATACGAATGAATAATATTAGCGAAGAATTAAAAGCAGAAATTAAAAACTTTGATTATGAAGCAATTTTTGCAGGTTGTGGAGACATACCACATACAGCAGAATCTTTAGCGTTAGAGGCAGAGATTGAAGCGGAAAAGAAAGAGGAAGCAATCGAAGCGGCAAAATATAGAAAATGTGGGAGATGTAACGGGAAAGGAAGAATCGGACATTATCACTATGTTTCCAATGGCGTTTGTTTTGCGTGTGATGGTAAAGGTAAAATATATAAAGGGTAAGATCATGAAAAAAAAATTAATTGAAATGCCAACCGAGTTATTTAATCAGATAGTTCGGTTGGCTTCTGATAACGACAGAAGCGTTAACGCAGAGATACGCCACGCAATCAAAGTTTATTTAAGACAAAGCAAGTAGAAAAACACTAAACAAAACACGATGATCGCTAAAATCACAATTTGCATTTCACTATTCATCCAGTCCCCTATTGACTTAGACAGAGCAACGACTTACAACCCTGAAACAAGTCAATGCGACAACGATCCGTTGACAACTGCTGACGGTAGCCGAATTGATTTAGATAAACTTGCAAATGGTGAATTAAGATGGTGCGCTTTGTCCAGGGATTTGATTTGGGATTTAGAACGTCAGAAATTGCACGACTACGATACAAGCATTTTCCGAGGCTTTTTTCGTTTCGGTGATACAATTGTCGTCGAATCAATTTCAAGCCCTCAAATCAACGGAAAATGGTGCGTGCGTGATTGTATGAATAAAAGATACAAGCGGTCGATTGACTTTTTGTTTGATCCGCGAAATAATAACCCAAAGCTAGGCGTATGCCCTGACGTTAAAATAACTAATATATGGCACAACTATTTAAAGGCGATTGCCTTGAAGTAATGAAGTCTATTCCAGACGGAAGTATAGATGCTATAATAACCGACCCTCCATACGGAACAACCGCCTGTAAATGGGATAGTGTAATTGACTTCGAGTTGATGTGGGAGCAATTGAATAGAATCATTAAACCTAATGGTGCTATTGTTTTATTCGGAAGCGAGCCTTTTAGTAGTGCTTTGAGAATCAGCAATATTAAGAATTATAAGTATGATTGGAAGTGGATTAAAAACAGATACGGTAATTTTATATTAGCCTCTTGCCAACCTATAAAAGAACAAGAAGATATTATAGTTTTTTCATTAGGTGGAGCGTCCACTACAAGTAAAATTAAAATGCAATATAACCCACAATTCACAGGTCCACAAAAAAACAATTCACAGGTCCATAGTGAAATAAAAAATAGTTTAGGAAAATCTAAAATAGGTTATGAATTTAAAAGGAATATCAATAAGGGTGCTTTTCCTAAAAATATCCTAAAATTTAATTTTGATAAAGATAGATTACACCCAACCCAAAAACCAATAGCATTAATGGAGTACCTAATAAAAACCTACACCAATGAAGGCGAAACGGTTTTAGATTTCACTATGGGTAGTGGCTCTACTGGAGTGGCAGCTAAAAACCTTAACCGAAAATTCATAGGAATAGAACAAGACGAAAAGTATTTTAACATAGCGGAACAAAGAATAAAAGAAACAGAATTAAAGTTATTTTAATATCGGAAAATTAAAGCGTTGAAATATCCGCAATGTTCGAAAGTTCGTTTTGTGTCTTGTTAATTTCAACTTGACTGATCACGACTGTCGGACCTTGATTGAGGAGCGCATCTGTGTCGGTTGTGATTTCGTCACCTCCACCTCCTCCGGTATTGTTTCCGGTATTGTTACCGATGTCGCCTGTGTCTAGATTCGGCGGCGTAAATGTTGGCGGTGTTAGCGAACCGGCTGAACCCTGGAACTTCTTTGATGCGACCAATGCCGCCTGTGCGATTCCGATTCCTCCTGCTGTTGCAATTGCCGCAATTCCTAATGGTGATGGAGGCGGTCCGAATTGTGCAATCCCTTTGACAATTGCCTGCGCTGTATTGATTCCAATTTCAAGCAATGCGATCGCTTTGTTTCTTTCGAATTGACGTCGGGCGATCTTATCTTCCTCCTGCGCCGCTTTCTTTTTTATGTCATATTCAGCCTTCGCCGATTCAAATTCGATCTTTGCTTTATCATAAGCCGCCTGCTGTTCTATTTTTTTACGTTCTTCGGCTGTCCAATTTTCATTCTCTAATTTGACAGCATTTATTTTTTCAAGTTCCTGAAGTGATTCGTTTCTTTTTGCGTTCTCATAATCAAGTTCCTTTTGTGTGTTTTCCTGAATATTTTCGATTCTGCGATCACCAATGTCGTTCATCGTGTCGTTGATTTGTCTAATTGAATCCAGTCCAAACGCAACGCCTTCCTGAACCTTTCCAAGCATTTCCTTCATTTCATCAGGAATGTTGTCAATTCCTTTTTTGTATGCCTGACCAATTGCAAGAACAAATTCATCGAACTTGCCGAGCGTTTCCTCCATCTGAATTTCCATTTCAGACATGAATTCTTCATCATCGACAATGTCATCAAACGAAATAAAGTTTTTGTCTTTTATGTTCTGACTGTATTCAGACCAACTGTCGGTTGATTCCTGGAAAAATATTTCTTCGGCTTCAAGTTCTTTATCGAATGAATCTTTTTTGTCTTTGACACGTTGTTTAAATTCTTTTTTGCGTAGTCCTGTGATTCGTGCCTCTGCTAATCGAACGTTGTATTCGTTTTGTTCAAGTAAATCATTTGCCTGTTGTTGTAATTTATCTAAATCAATTCCCTGCGCTTTCATGGATTTTTTGAAATCATCAATATCCTGACCGCGTAAGGCGGCTAAATTTGTATAATACTCAATGTACGAATCAATCTTTTGTTTGTTCGCATCGAATATTGCCTGTGCCTTTGCAAGTTCTTCATTCAATATCTGTTCGGTAACTTTTGCAGATTCCTCACCTTGCGCCTCAAGCAATGCCTTTTCTTTTTCAAGTTCCGTGATTGTGCCGTCAATCGCTTTGACTTTCTCATCAAGTTCGTCCTGAATTTGTTGCATTCTTTTTGCGTGCGCCTGATCAATTTCCTTTTGTGCCTCACGTCGTTTCTTCATGGCGGCATCCTCTGCCTCCATTTGTTCATAAGTTTTACCGGTCCACCATTCCAAAAATGCCCGAATCGGGAGAAACTTTTCAGCGAATTCACCTAATGCCGTCGCAGATTTTGAAACCCAATTCGTGAATGATTCCCAATTCGCAACAAGTAAACCGATCAGAACAACGATAGCACCAATCCCCGTTGAAACCATTGCCAAACGAAACAATTTCATCGCTTTCGTTCCTTTTCCAACTACTAATGTATAAGCAGATGTGGCAAACGTTAATGCTTTCGTAGCAATTCCTTGACGTATTTGCGCGGCAACGCTGGCATTCGTGTCAACCGTCACGCCTTTTGTTGCCGCTCCAACAATTTTTAGCATCAACGCGCTTTCCTTCCTAGTTAGGTTGTGAAGCTGTTCAATGCCCATCATCGCGGATTGGGCCGCTTGTAGTTTTACGAATGTTTCTTGTAGTTTTTCATTTTCAACACCTACCAAAGATGCAACACCTTGAAAGGCTGAATATCCTGCCAAAATCCCCTGTCCTAGTTGCATTGATGCTTGCAAATTAACAGAATCGTTAGCAAGGTTTTTCACTTCCTTATCTAAATCATCAAGTCTGTCACGCAATCCGGCGGCTTGTTGCAACGCTTCTTGACCTATTGGAGAAGTCCTACCTGCGGCCAATGCAATACTTTGATAATCTTGCATTGTTTTTCGTAACTGTCGAAAGTCTAATTCACCGCTGTTTACCCTTTGGTTTATTTCGTCAAGTTTATTTCGAAAATTATCAACTCCCTGCGTTTCGTTTCCGATTTCTTTGATTGATGCATCCGTTTTCTGGGCTTGCTTTTCAATTTGTTGCAATTCACTTTCAACAACGTTTGCACCTTGTTCAAATCCTTTCGGATCTAATTTTAAACTAACCGTGATTTCTCTTTCTGCCATTATAAATACGTGTTGTCAATTAATAAAAGTTCAAATTCAACCGCTATCGATACCGTGCCACCACTTGTATAACTTGCAAGAAATCCAATATCTGTATATTCTGAATATGATTTGTTCGCCTTATGTTCAAATTGATAAACATTTGATGCACCTGTATAAATGCTTTGTGTTTTCATCACTCCCGTATATGGCGATGATACATCGTTTGCATCTGACCTATTAAAAAAATAAAGGTTTGCAGATTTATTCCCATCAATGGAAAAAATTTGTGATAAAATGAACGCCGTATAGCCTGCTGGTACGGTGTATGCTCCTATTAATGATTCGCCTGCACCGAAATTTGTTGCAATTGTTGGAATAGTCGCCCATGTTGCGCCACCTCCTGCGCCTCTCAAGGTTAATGTTCCCCTTTGAGATGCTTGCGCTTGATTTGCATATCTGCCCGATTCGCTCACATACATTCCAAAAACGCGTATAAATTGATTTGATAGCGCAACGGGTGTTGTTCCGCTTAATGTGACCTGTTCTGTTTGCACATTCCAAGACGAATCAAGCCCCTCGACAATAACTTTGTGCGCCCCGTTTGCGCCTGGTTGATCTTGTGATTGATTGGATAAAATTTCAAGACTTGCCGCCGCTGTTGGTGTTTGATAATTACCACCATTACAAACAGGAGCAAGCGTTGATGTCACTGCCGTATTTTTGCCGAATTGATGAACGATTGAATGTCCAGGAACTTGTCCTTTTGAAACCTGAACTAGCCAATCTGTTGTGCCGTAATAACTCATATCTAAATTAAATAATAATTGCCCCCGTTCATCTGAATGGTTGCGGTGTCGTAATCGTTTAATATTTCTAATGTCGGTTGTCCGTTTATCAATGCGCCGTTTTGTCCTTCCAAAATCACACGGTTGTTTCCTGCCACTTTCGTGATATGGAATATCTGTCCTTCCGTGTTTCCGCTGTATGGAATTGGAGGCGGATTCGGATCACCCGGAATCACTTGCGGCTGTTGTGGTGTTAATCGGACGGTAACATCGCCCGACGTTGTATCGACCAAATAAGACTGCTGAAAACTAATCGTGTCGAAATCGCCCGTTTCAGCCTGACCGCCTGACGTTGATCCGCCGTTCGGCTCAAATGGTACGCCTGTATTGTCAAGTCCAGGAATGTTGATTTGTTGCCCTTCTAATATTCGAAGCAATTCAACTTTGACAAGGTTGCCACTGTTTGCAAGATAGTCCGTGATCAGATTTTTTCGATATACAACCCCATCAATTAAAGCAAGCCGTCGCATGAAATTATCGTACAAATCAGATTCGTCTAATTTGAACCATGCTGTGACAAGTTTTGAATCACGTCCTGTCAATTGTCGAATAAATTTATTGTGATAAGCCGTGAATAAATTGTTAGCCGTGTACGCTGAGGCATCATAAAAAACGTAATTCGGAACACCGAAATTCAAATCGAATGCAGGCGTGTCGATGTCATCTAAATGGTGTGCTTGTGGATAGACTGCTTCGGTTGTTTCCGCATCTGTATCGGAATTGATCAGAATCCATCCCGTTGTCGTTGCCGTTGTTCCGTTATTAAAAAAGAAACGCGGTTTTCCTTTGTGCGGTTTGACTACTCCCGTCGCCTCATCCTTTTGTAATATCTGCGGAATAATAATGTCAGTCAATTCAATTTGATTCGGGCATGATTGCGCTGAACCTAACTGATACACCTTGTCGCCTTTCTTAAATGTTGACGGAACTTCGTATGTATAATCGCCGTAATCCTCGCCCTCTGTGTCAAAATAAAGTTGTTTATAATAGTCGCGATCTTGCGCCCATCTGAATCGGTATTTTTTCCCCTCAATATTAACGCCTGAAACGATTTCTATGTCTGAACCTCTGTCTAGTTTATCGGTCCAATTGTCAACGTTGTCCGTATCGAAAAAATAATCTTGTTCTGATAACATCACGACCTCGCCATCATTGTTCGGATCTGAAATGTAAAGGTTAAACATCGTGATGATGTCGTTTATGAAATCACGAGCTTTCATATTTGGAACGTAGTTCGCAAGGACAACCGTGTCACCGTCAACGATGTCCGTTTGAACCGCTGAAAGTTGCATCGTGTTTGAAATCAAATCGAATTGAATCCTTAGTGAACCATCTGTATTCTTGAATCGTGCCTTGCTGATCAATCGATAATCAACTTGGACGATGTCACCGACTGTCAAATCAAGTTCCTGCGATAAATTAACCGCAACAAGTCCCGAACCGCCTGCGGCTGTATCGTAGATTGAAAAAGTTTCGGTATTGATCACCGCACCATTAACAAGAACGCGCGCAATCAAATCGATTTCATATTCCTTATCTGTCGCAAGTGCGCCAACTGACTGATAGATAATTCGAACGTTTGAATTGAAGTCCATTGAATAAGTGCCTGCATTCGCTACGACCATGAAACCCGTTGATTCGTCCATTTGTGACAAATCATCCTGAACCTCAACGATTGAAATATAGTCATTGTCGCTGTATTGATAGGCCCGTTCTGATTCCATGATGGACCAAAAGTTCACACCGACCACGTCAATATCAGAAACAGGAACATCGAATGTATCTGTTCCCGTTCCCGTGAATGAAATCAATCGTTCGTCTGCCTCGGCTGATGATATGGTCACCTGATTGCCACCCGATGAACCCCATGTCAATTTGTTAAGCGGATCGGAATCAAAGAACGCACCCGATAAACTTAGACCAGCATATTCAAAGCACTTTTCGACGATCTCCTTCACGTAAACATAAGGCCGCAATTGATTCGTTTTGATTCTAAGCGGATTTTGAGAATATCCGAAATGGATGTACGGGTACCAATACCCTGAACCGACTGCGGCGGTCCAACTGTTTTCTATGTTGGTGACGTTCAACGTGTGATTGTACGCCGACCAACCTAATTCGCTGACCTTAATATCACCTAACGCCTGAAACAAATCGACAATCTCGGAAAACAAATTGATGTGAAATTCGTTTTGTCTGCCGTTGGTAAGGTCCGAACGTGTCACCGCTTTCACCAATTGTGCCGAACCTTTGAAAATAGGTTTTCCATTTCTCAACACCCTTGCAGGGTAACGAAGTGTAGGATCGAAATCAAACCCGATCAAATCACCGTAAACGTCGGATATGTGCAAATTGTAAGCGGATTGGAAAAACAAATTGTTCTTCCGTGTTCCTGGAATCTTGATTGTCTTTGAAAAATTCCTTTTGCGTTTTTCGGGATTCTTTGCATCCGATTGTGAAAACGTCAACGGAATGTCAATCCCTTCGCTGATGTCTATTTCTTTGTTATTAATAAACAGTTGAATCATAAAACCGCGCTTTTGTACGTTGGTAGTTTTACCATAATTTCTTCAAGAAAGATGATGTCGTTTTCGGTTGTCTTTTCCTCAATAGTTCGGTTTTTCACTGCTCGCCTGATCAATGATGCATCTGTTCCATCTTCCTCCCAAACCGCAGGCGATGCAATGAAATTATAAATGATCCAATTTTGAACGGCTTGCGGTAGCCAATCGGTGACACATTTCATTTCACGTTCAATTGTTTTTGAATAATCAATGTCACGTCCGTTTTGATCGCCAAATTCGAACGAACTGCCATTCCATGAACCGAACGTCCTGATATACCCTTTTGATTGAACAGAACCCATTCGACGCGTCAACAATCCGATTGAAAGTGAATCGATTGAACCCCATTGCGAAAAGAAATGGAAACGTTTGTAGGTCGAATAAACAAGTGAACGATCGATGTCAATTCTTTGCGTTTGCATTCCTGCGCCTGCATTCGCAGATATTTCGTAATATTCAGCCGCTTCAAAATTCGCTGTTGTGATTGCCAAAGCTGACGCAACAATGACCGCAGGTGAAACATTGCAAATCAATAATTGAAACGATGTCGCCGTGAAATTGAGCGTATCTGATACAATTGAAACGCCGTCCGAATCGAATAGTTCAACTTTGAACGCTGTGATCGATGTTTCGTCGTTGATCATCAACAGCCTGATCGATTCGTTTTCCTCTCTGACCTTTGGCGTGTATGGTAAGTCGTTTAGCCACAATCCAGGTGCGCCATAAATGTAGTTAGTCGAATCCCATGCGATGAAATCCTCGTCCGTCATTCGTGCTTTCCATGCAACAATGTTCGTTCCTGCTGTGCTTGCTTGATCGGTTGCCGGTGTCCCGTACCTTTCAACGATTGTTATTCGGCATTCGCAATAGTTCGCCGCATCTGCAATCAGGTCCGAACCTAATGCAGGTAATGTGCAATAATTGGAACAATGATTCGACGCGTCATATCTTGCGTATATTCCCGATTCAGGGAAAACGACTTCATTTGAAATCAACGTGTCGTTAATGTAAACCTTTACAACAAAATAGAAATTATCTTGTGCCGTTTGATCGCTGGAAAAAGTCCAAACAACGGGATTGTCTGACGGTGTGAATGAATCGGGTGTCTGATGTATCGTGACGGCCATTTTATAGTATTTCGTTTAATTTATCTAAAAGTAGTTGTTCCATTTTTTCAATTCGTTGTTCGGAAAATGCATCATTTACAAAGTTAGACGGTTCGATTCCGTCACGTTTTGTCGCTCGTGCTAGTAAGTAGGCAAGGGAATTATAATCGCCATCATCCGCGATGATACCTTTTTCAGCCATCCAATTTTGCATTTTCCCTTGCTCGCCGTTCCTTCCATAATTCGCACCACCTCCAAACGCTTCGACCATTTTAGGCGACGGATTAAGAGTTTTAAAGGATTGGACAACGCCGTCTTTTACATTCGGGATTGCTCCTGCTGATTGTTGAACACCGTCAACACCACTATTCAAATAATCCCAATAATCATCCGCAAGGAAGTTGATAACAAATTTGCCATCTTCGAATTTTATAGGTTCATAACCGATTGACCTCTGCAAATTACCACTCCCATAGCGAACGGCATCTTTCATTTCCTCAACTGTGTCTTTTGCGAATTGTTCTAAAACTTGTCCCAAAATACTGTTAGGACTTGTCCTGATTTCCTCGCGCTCTGTTCCGAATTGCTTTAGATATTCTTTGATCATTACTATAAAGATAGAAAAATCAACGGTTTGTTGAAACAAAAAAAGGGATGCCGAAACATCCCCCTTTGTCCTTAAAACTAAAACATGATAATTGGAATAATCATCAAAACGGACTGCAATATAAGTATTATTTTCTAATTACGCACCAAGATCGAAAATAGTCAGTTGATTTAAAAACGGCCTGCATCTTTCGTTTGTCATGTCAACATATTTTTTTTCAACATCGAATCCGATGAATCTACGTCCTTCTTTTGCGCTCATGGCGCACTCTGTTCCACTACCTGCAAACGGAACGCACACAATGTCGTTTGGACGGGAACAAGTTAAAATTAATGCTCTTGTAAGTTTTTCGGGTTTTTTTGTTGGGTGGTCGCAATAATTTATTTCTCTTGGAAATCTCAATATGTCTGTTAATCCTAAATCATTTTTGAAATACCTCCTTTTGTGTTCAAATTCCTGTCTTAAATCTTCGTACTCTTTCCTTAAATCTTCGTACTCTTTCCTTAAATATTCGTACTCTTTCCTTAAATATTCGTTGTTCAAATATTTTCTGACTTTCAAATACTGTTCTTCTGTTATTACGTTGTCGCCATTTAGCCAGTTTGAAACACATCCCGTTAAGCCTCCTGTTTTGCTTGGGAATAGCTTTGCAATTTCTTTTCGTGTTACTTTCGCCTTTTTAAATTCATCTTGCAAGTATAAGCTAAACGGGTTTTTCGGTTTTATATACTGCTCAATTATTTGCTCCAATCCTGTTACATCCTCTTCATTGCTATACATAAGTAGTCGTTCTGCTCCACGTTCTGGAAATGTTCTTCTCGTGTCCCATTCATTAGGGTTGCTTGGTTTTTCCCAAACAAGAGTGCCAATTAAATAAAAGTACCTATCTAATATTATTTGAGCATAGGCAATTTTTCTATCCATCCCCCACCAAAACAAAGTCCCATTATCCGCTAAAATCCTTTTGCATTCAATCGCCCATTTTTCAACGTCTTTTAAATAGTCGTCAAACGTTTTCCAAATGAAATCAAATTCACCTTTAACCTGAAAATAAGGAGGATCGGCAATGATAAGCTGAACTGATTTATCTGGAATTGAATTGTCTAAAAAATTAAGGTGATGTGCTTTGTTTATTCCGTTCATGTTTTCCGTTTTGATTTAGCACTAAAATAATAATTATTTTTTAGACCTCAATCGTTCCTCTGCGATTTCGTCCTGAATGAAGTCCGACTTATACATGAAAACAACAATGTTCCAGGATACAACGTCCTCCCATGTTGTGTTGAATCGCTTTGCTACGTAGTCGATTGATTTTTCCCAGTCCCATTTTTTTTCCTTTGAACCAGTTCCCTTTGTCGTTCGCTTGAATAAGGCGTTAACCCTTTCCAACTCTGCAAAAAAAAAGCCTTCAAATCTAAATATTGAGCAAGGTTGAAATGCTTTTCGAGAATCTCGCCACGTTCACGGCGAGGATTTTTGATTTTGTTCGATTTGTCTATTTCATTGTAAACCAAACCATCCTCAATATACATCATGCCGATAATATCAACCATGCCCGTTCTTGGATCAATTGATTTGATGTCACGGTGAAATGAAACAGGCTGATCGGTGAAGTCAAGATTCAATACGTATTTCGTGCCGTTATCGACGATTTCAGCCCTCGGTTTGTTTTCGGTGTACTTTGATGCCGATTCAAGAATGTTCGCCAATATAACACGATTTGAATGGTCCGTGTATCTGTCGAAGTGATCAGGTGCGCTTTCAAAGAAAACCGCGTTCAAATCCGACACCTGGACCGCATCAAGTTTTGCAAGGAAATCAGGTTCGACGTTCTCGCCTGCTAATTCTGTTAATTCAACAAAGAACTTCGCTTTGCTTATCGGCATATCTGCGACCGTTTCAGGTATTTTAACTTTTTCAATCATAATTTAATTTGAATATTTTGTCTGCAATCTCATTCTGAATCCGACAATCTTTCGATTCAGTGTCGAATATCGTTTCTTTGTTGTTGATGTGTTTAATCCATCCGGCTTTGTGTTTAAGAACTCCGATTGTTTTCTGTTGCTTGGCGGCCTCTAAGCTGAACAGAAGATCCGACATTCGAAGTCGTGGATCACTTGCCAAACCTTTCGGATGGAAATATCTTGTATCGAATGCTGTCACACCTGTTCCAGCCACGTCAATCACTTGCGATTCGGGAACCGTACCAAGACAATGGAAGGATTTGTGCGCTTTGTAATAGTTTAGCCCCTCACCGAGCAACAAACGCCCGTGCAAGGTGATGATGCAATCAAATTTCTGAATCGATATGATCATCTTTTCAACATAGTCAGGTGGATAAGTCAAATCATCGTCAAGCAAGAACATGAAACAAGGTTCGTCAATGTGGTCAAGTGCATGAAATTTTGCATTATCTGCCCTGTCCAAATCGGTTGACGAATTGTCCATCAACCAAAATTCATCCAATTGCGGCTGAATCGAATCAATCGCCTTTTGTCTTGTGTTGGCTCGTTTTTCATACGTGGCCATGCATCCGATTGTTTTCATCAATGATAATCCTCTTTATTTAAAATTTTGTCCAACACGATCAAATCCTCATACGTTAACGGCAGATTCTTACCACCTTTTATTTTGATGTTCACGTCGATCAATTGCCATGC
>Ga0233413_10000389_pt1 | contig 21349 bp, 20 predicted proteins | sample Na_anoxic_6_MG_FD_189019 | JGI IMG/M metagenome (GOLD analysis project Ga0233413, IMG submission 189019) | Seawater microbial communities from Saanich Inlet, British Columbia, Canada - Na_anoxic_6_MG | ecosystem: Environmental > Aquatic > Marine > Inlet | place: Canada: British Columbia...
AGTCCCAAGTTGTATCTAGATATTAAATAACGTTTGCGTTTAATTGAATCATTTTTAGCAATAGAAGAATAAAACTCGTCCATATTTTCTATCACAGTGTCGATATTTTGCATAACTTCTTTTGTTGCAATCGAATTATTATTACTGTTATTATTGTAATTATTTTCAAATGGTGTTAAATACGGATTCAGTTTATTCATATAAGTGGAATAGTTATCGGTGTTTGTTTTGTATAATTCGCGAATATCATATTCATTTATTCTTGACTGTGCGAGTGTTACTGGAATAGTATCTAAATATTCGCTTTCCTTGCTGATATCTAAATCATATAATTTTTTCATTTGTTGTGCAATAGGTAAAATCCAGGATAATTTAAAATTCAGTGTACCAATTTTATCAACAAGAGGTTTATAATTAGCACCTTTGAATAATGGCATATTTGCATTACCGTTTTCGTCAAATTTAGAGAACTGTTCTCTTAATTGTTTAAATCTTTCAATCATGGTATGAATATTATTTAATACATTTCTTGTTCGTTTTTCATTAGGTATGGATGCTAATAAATCGTCTAATAATTCGCTAGTTTGAACTTCTATACTATATCGTTTTTGCTCTTCCGATACTTCGACAACTTGTGTAATAGAACCTAAATCATCACCAAACTCGATTTGATCCGCTTCTAAAAGTATATCTTTTAGTTGTGTTTTAATTTTTTCAACAGGTACTTCAAACACATCACTTTCCATAATGTCATTGTCCTCCATAAATTCATCATTTGGTGTAGATGTGTCATTTTCCCTGACATTTTCAATAGAATTATTTTGTTTGTTAATTATTGTAGATTCGGGTTTATCGCGAATATTTATTGTTTTGATGGGAATATCTTCGGGAATACCTTTGTAACCAAAATCAATGTAAATAATATCTTTGTTGGTTTCTTCTGTATTGGTAGTAGATGTGTCATTTTTTGTTTTTTCATTAAATATTTCAACTTCAATCATATCTTCTTCTAAATTAGTAATTTTTCCAGTAATGGTTAATGGTAAATCTCCACCAAAATGAATATCTACCCACGTGTTAGGTAATAAATCATGTTGTCTAGCATAACTATTGGTAGTAGCACGATTTAATAGGACAATAGATTCAATACTTTCATCACTTAAATCACCTTCGTCACTAATATTCAGCGTATATGTATTATTAGTAGGATCGTCTGTGACTAATTTTATTTTTTTGTTATTAATATAATTAATATAGAATATGCGTTCGTTTAAGTCGCTGTTACTGGGTGCATTTATTTGAATAATATCACCTAATTGCAAATAAATATCTTTGCTAGAACTTGTTTCATTGCTATCATTTATTTCATTACTATCATTTATTTCATTGCTATCATTTATTTCATTGCTATCATTTATTTCATTGCTATCATTTATTTCATTGCTATCATTTATTTCATTGCTATCACTCATTACTTTATATTTAGAGTAGAAATTATTATGAAAAACGTAATTATGAAAAACGTAATTATGAAAAACGTAATTATGAAAAACGTAATTATGAAAAACGTAATTATGAAAAACGTAATTATGAAAAATGAAACAAGGAGAAGAGTATTACTATTGTAAATAAGAGTATTATTATTAAAAAATTGATTTAAATAATAGAGGATAAATTGATACATATTATAATTACTATGTCGTATTCTTTGATTGGTCCCAAGTGCAATATTTATGATTTATTGTATAATCCAGATGGGTTAAACAATTCACGACAAAATATTGCAAAATTACTAAATCTAAAGTATAAATCATATAAACATACAAATGGTATTAGGTACCATGTAGCAAAATATGATAAGGAGTGGTTATCTGATGAATTGAAAGATAGTCTTGGTCTTTGTCGTTCTCTTATATTTAAAGATAATGGAACAATTGTTTGCTTTGCGCCTCCAAAATCATTGGATGTATGTCATGTAAAAATAGAAAATGCTGATGAAAATACAAAAGAACAAGTAACCTATTATGCAGAAACATTTGTTGAAGGAACAATGATAAATGTATTTTATGAGGGAGAAACTGATACATGGGAAATTGCTACAAAAAGTAATATTGGTGGCGACACCTGCTTCTTCATGGAAGACGGATATAAAAAAGAGAATACATTTAAATATATGTTTGAAGAAGCATGTAAAATCAGTGGTTTAAGATTAGAAAATTTGAATAAAAATTATATGTATAGTTTCGTACTACAACATCCTAGAAATAGAATTGTAAAATTAATCAAAAGAATTACCCTATACTTAGTTGAGGTATATGAAATTGTAAGTACATCCGTAATTATTGTACCAATTCAAGAACGTATACATGAATTGGGAATAGCTGATACATCTGTCAAATTAGTAGAACGTAAGAAAATCGAAAGCGAAGAACAACTAGAACAGTGTAAGAAATTATTAGCTTCCATGAATACACGATATGATATTGTTGGACTAGTTGTTAAAAACAATGTAGGACATCGATATAAATTTAGAAATCCAAACTATGAAACAGTAAAGAAATTGCGTGGCAATAATCCTAAATTGCAATATCAATATCTAGTACTAAGACAACATGGAAAGGTACGTGATTATTTGCAATATTATAAGGAACACAAGAGCCAATTTAATGATTTTAGAAATATCATGCATCAATATACAAATGAGCTGTTTGTGAACTATATTTCGTGTTATATCAAAAAACAAAAGGAGCTAAAAGATTTTCCAGAAAAGTACAGAACACATATGTACGTTTTACACCACGAACTATATTTGAAAGATTTACTACCAGAAAAGAAATATATAACTAAAGAAATAGTGATTAACTATTTTAATAGCATTCATCCATCTAAACAGATGTTCGTGTTGAATTATGATGTTCGTAAAAATTATTTAGAAGATGAAAAGCACAAGTTATTGACAAAAGAAAATAAGTAAATATCGTAAGATATACAAAAATACCATTCATAATAATACTACTAGAGGAATAAAAAATAAATAAAAATTTTTATTTATTTTTTATTTATTCGAGATGATGATGGGAAAATTAATCTTTGAATTTAGATTGAATATTTGTAAACGTAGTAATAATATTTTCGGCAGCAAATGTCAAATATTGTGATACAGTAGTAGCGTCATCACTTGCATTTTCAAAAGCCATTCGAATAACGCCATTGGGAATGTGAGGATGTGGTACACGAAACCCAACAAAGGATAATGACTTATTTCCACTATAATATTTTTCATATAAGAAATATACTAGTGCATTGCCTAATGTATAATCCTCGTTAACCATGGTAATAGTATATTCATTATCTACTGTTGTATTTTCGGAACGTTCAATAGAAACCTCTCCTTTTTCAAGTAGACGAATAAACGACTTGCATTTTTGAATCATTATGTCACATGATTTGTAGACTAGTGCAAAATTATTATATACACCGACACTTTCAATGGTGTAATCGAAGCTTTTTGGAACAGTGATTCTTTTCCCTTCTAGTAAAAACCAATTTTTTTTCTGAAATTCGATATCTTCTTCAGAAACACCTTCTTTAACGAGTTCTTTTTTCTTTTCATTCCAGATATCATTCGCTTTAATACTATCTACAGTATTCCCATAAGAACAAGTTGAAACAACATTATACATTCCGTCTTCTTTGGCTGTACCCAAATCAAATCGTGCAGTAAATTGTAATTGTTCGCCATCCATATTTTCAGATAATTTAGGTCGCAGACGAGCAATCTGAATATAATCGTTTGTAATATCATCTGGTGGGAATAGTTCCTTGACATTTTTATCACTAAGATACTTATCAGTGGCAATATTTTTAACTTTAAAGTCTTCGGTAGTCAAGAATTCAATAGTATCCGATGTATTTTTTTTATTGACTTCGACTAGATATTCTTGGTATGGAAATTCTGAATCTGTAATATGGATGGGAATACAACCGATACGTTGTTTTAGAATTTCATTATTTAATCGTGTAGTATTTTCGATAATATCTACTTTGCTTTCATTATGTGGAAATGTACGAAATACAACAGTGGGAATATCAGACAGTATAATGCGTCTTAACGAGTTTGCTAAACTATGGTCTATATTAGACATAGTAAACAAAAGAGTATTGTTTTCTTCAGAAGTAATGGTAATAACAGGCTCCATAATAAACTATATAATTTATAATATATAAATAATTTATTATTATATCAATTTTTTATCAATTTCTATTTATAAAAATATTAACTGGTAAAAATATTAATTGATAAAAAATAAGTTTAAATGTTACTTAAATATACTAATTACATAGAAGTAATGAGTAGTATTTTATATTATAGTAATTATTGTGAAAAATGCAAAGATATTCTTAGAACGATTGGAAAAAGCGAAACGAAACAGGACATGCACTTCATATGTATAGATAAGCGATTTAAAGATACGCAAACAAATGCTACGTATGTTATTTTAGAAAATCAACAAAAAATAGTATTGCCTCCACAAGTGCAAAAAGTACCGGCTATGTTATTATTAAAGGAGGGAAATAAGGTAATTTTTGGAAAAGAAATAATGGATAGAATTCGCCCAAGAGAAGAATATGTAAACTCTAAAGCAACCGCATTTAACGGTGAACCAAGTGCATTTTCCATAGGTGCTGACAATATAGGGGGTTTTGGGGTAGCAAGTGATTCATTTAGCTATTGGGATCAAGGAAGTGATGAATTATTGGCAAAAGGAAATGGTGGTGCTAGACAAATGTATAATTATGCTGCAATTGACTATAATAATTCGATAGAAACCCCAAAAGATGACTGGTCGCCAGACAAGGTAGATGAAGGTGCATATAAACAAATGGAAGAACAACGTAATAATGACTTGCAATTGCAAAATATGAATAAACCAACAATTTAAATTTTCAACAATTTAAATTTTCAATGATGTAAAAAGACTTAAATATAAAAATAGGGAGTAATTATACATGGATAAATCAGCAATTCTAAAAGGCTTTAATAATCAGTTCGAAGAATTTTTAGAAGATATCGAAGCATTGTTTCCCGAAAATAATGACATTAGAACTTCTAAATCGGGACTAACTATGCTACGTAAAGCAAATCCAAAAATGGTTATTTCGGTTTGGTATAGATATATTTGTCAGAAATACGAAGTAGAAATTGAGGCAGAGAATTTAGAATATTTTTTGGAAAAAGATTATGCTGAAGATTTAAAGATGGATCAACAGGCTGCCAAAAAAGTATTAGATGGTATTGATAAAATTAGAACACCTTTAAGACATTTAGACGAAAGTAACAAGAAAAAGTCAATCCAATATTTGAAAAATTTGAACCAACTTTCAAAAATATATTACAGTTAAAATAATTTAATTTGATTTAGATTTAAACAATAATTAATATTGTTTTTTATAATGTCTAAATCAAATATTGACTCGGAAGAACAAATAAATAAAGAAGAAGCTATACCGGAAGAATTTGTAAAGGTGATTTATGATTTAATTAATGATATTTTGTTTACCTTCCCAGAGTACAAACAATCGTTAAATATAGATTTACATAATATTAAAGAAACGCGCGATGAAGAAAGTATACGAAATGTATACGAACATATTAAAACAGTATATCCTGAGAGATTTTTTGATATTCTATACAAAAATGAAGAAATGTTTAGTAAAACAGAAATTAATACGGAATTTTTACCAGGGATTGAATTTAAAGAGTTATGGAAAGAAGATATTAGTACAAAAACAAAGGATACTATTTGGAAGTATTTACAAGTAATTTTATTTTCTGTTATAGGCAAGGTAAATTCTGAAGATTCGTTTGGTGATACTGCAAAATTATTCGAAGCAATTAACCAAGAAGATTTAAAAGACAAATTAGAAGAAACTATGAATAATTTACAAAATATGATGGGCGATGAGAGTCCAATCATAGATGTATCTGGAATAGATCATCTACCTAGACCAGAAGATATTCAAGGTCATATTAATGGTTTATTAGAAGGAAAATTAGGTAAATTAGCTAAAGAAATTGCAGCAGAAACAGCAGAGGATTTAAATATTGATGCAGAAAATGCAAATTCTGTAAACGATGTATTTCAAAATTTAATGAAAGACCCTACAAAATTAATGGGAATGGTCCAAAATGTAGGCGGGAAGTTAGATGAAAAAATCAAGTCGGGTGAAATTAAAGAGAGTGAATTGATGCAAGAAGCCAGCGATTTACTTAGTAAAATGAAAGATATGCCTGGAATGGGTGACATACAATCATTAATGCAAAAAATGGGAATGGGTCGTGGAGGTAGTATGCCTGGTGGAGGTAAGGTAAATATGAATGCAATGACAAATGCATTAAATCAAAATATGAGAAAGGCACAAGTTAGGGAAAAGGCAATACAACAATCGATACAAAAAAAGGCTGAAAGAGAAAGAGAACAACAACGCTTGGCTAGTCTACCTCCTGTTAAACCACTTACTGACGCTGAATTAGAAGAGTTAGTTTTTTCCATAGAAGGTGAAAAACCTGAAAAAAGTAGTAGACAACCAAAAGGAGCTACTGGAACTGGTGGATGTGGTATAACTGGTGGAAATAACACAGTTAGTGGTACTGGTGAAAATAAAAAGAAAAAGAAGAAGAAACCAAAAAAATAAATAATTACGAATATATATATACATAATGTCTAACGAAAATACAAATATTTGGTTAAAAAATCCGTTAGTATTGTTGAAAAAAGAACAAATAAAAAGTTTATGGCCTACTAAAAATATGTCAAGAAATGAAAAAATAAATGCTGTATCTAGATTAGTTATATTATTAAGTATATTAGGTTTTTTAGTAACGAAAAACTACAATTTCTTAATTACTGGTGCATTAACTTTAGGTATAATTGCTGTATTATATTATACAAAATTATATAAAGAAGAAACGAATGAATCGAAAAAGGTGGAGCCCTTTACTAATGCGCGATTATATGAATCTGTTAAAGAAAATTTTACGAATCCCGCTGAAAAAAATCCTTTAATGAATGTATTATTAACTGAAATAAAAGATGATCCTAAGAGAAAAATGGCTGCACCCGCTTATAATTCTTCAGTTGAAAAAAGTATAAATGAAAAAACGGAAGATTTTATTGTTTCCAATTTTGATGATGATCCCAAGATAAAAAAGAAGTTGTTTTCAAATTTAGGAGATAGTTTTGAATTCGAACAATTTGCGCAACATAATTTTAATGCTATGCCAAACACTCAAATACCTAATAATCAAAAAGAGTTTGCTGAATTTTGTTATGGTGATATGGTTTCTGCAAAAGAAGGGAATGATTTTGCATTGATTAAAAATAATCCAAGAATAGGTTCTATTGTAGGACAGAATTAAGAATTAAGAATTAAGAATTAAGAATTAAGAATTAAGAATTAAGAATTAAGAATTAAGAATTAAGAATTAATTAATATGATAAATATATTTTTATTATTTTAATAAAATATTGGCAAATATATATATATACATGTCAGCATATACAAAAGATTATACATTCGATAGTTTAACAAGAATAGGTGACGATAATTGTGGATTAAGTCAACGCAATATTCAAAATGTATCTCAATCTAACTATTTATTAACAAATTTTTTCGCCGAAGACTGTGGTATGAAAAGACCGATTGAATTTGCTACAAGTCAACCCAATATAAACTTTAGTGGTAGTCATCAGATGGGTGTAGGTGGATGTAATGTAGATACTAATTCAGAATTATTAATTGGTGCAATTAACACCAACCCCAAATGTCGCATTAGTTTATATGAAAGGCCTTTCAAAACAGTACCTTATTTAGGGCGTGGAGCTTCTAATCCTGTATTAGAATCCAATATTCAACAAGGTGATATGATAACTAATAAAAAAAGCGTCAACACTACAACAGAACAATCTTATATTCCTTATATGAATTACCCTCTTTTACCTTCTATTGAAAATTCTGTAACGAATCCTGCTAATTTAGTAGAAGGTGTTGCTGCAGAAGGATGGATTAGAGGTGGTGTACCTTCTAGAGAATTACAAAAAGATTTAGATTATAAAGACGGACATAGTCAGTATTAGACATAGCTATATTATTATAATTTAAACAAATACTTATACATATTAGTAAATGTGTGATTTAACATTAGATTTCATATGTACTTATAAATTATTAGAGTCGGGCGACTGTGTTTCAGATGAGTCTGCGTCAAGTCAATGTGATCCAGATGAAATAGGTATTAGTGATTTAATGTATAATATTCAATATTTGCAAACATTTGGCTTGACTGAATTTCAAGAAGATATAATAAATTATAAAATGGTTGCACTTTACGACAAAATAAAAGGGGAATCATTTATGCAAGAATTATTTCAAAGTCACCCATATAAAGAAAATATGACTAATGAAATAATGTTTAGAACGTTGTTTTCATATGACTATTTAGATATAACGCATAAATTATTATACAATTATTTTCATGGGTTATCAGTAGATAATAACATTACCAAATTAAAAGACAAATTGCTAGAAAGCAATAAGTAATGATTTACATAATTAAAATATAACTAATATATAATATATAATATTATGGCTTCCACTAGAAATAAAAATACAAAAAATGATTATTGTCTTCAACAAGGGAGTTACACTTCTTCTAGAAACTATATTGATTATAAATATTCACAAGTTGGACGAGCATATGAAAATGCGATTCCATGTGTAGGAATCATGCCTAGTCATATGCCTAGAGAAGCCTTTTCTAACAATTCAGTAGAAATAGAATCTGCATTATTCGGAATCAACTCAACTAATTTAGTAAATCCAGAAAAACCAGTGGTACCACAATTAAAACAATTACCTGAAAAAGCATTTTTTGACAGATTACCTATGTATATGCCAGAAAAATTAGTCATTCAAACAGACCAGCGCCCTTTTCCTATTCCAAAGTAAATGTAACTTAATAAATTAATAATGATAAATGAGTTATTAACGAAAATATTAACGTAATATTTATATAATTTTGTAAATTGATTATATAAATGTCTAATAATGATTATTCTTGTAGAGAAATATTTTAATTATGGCAGTTATTTAAATAGTAGAGGATATGATAAAGAAATATGTAATCTAGCTACTGCAATTGAAAATGGTGAATTAAAATTTGGTACATTCGCACCTGATAGTTGTGGTACACCAGAAAAAAGATAATGAATTACTCAGAAATTTGAATATAAATCCGTCACTATTGTAAAAAAATACTAGTGGAATATTAAAAGTAAATGGTGGTTATAGAGGTGATCCCGATGTGTCAAATGCAACATTAAGCGATTATTTATTACAGTCGCAAAATTACAGTATACAAAGTGATGCAAGTCTTCGCTTAGTAAACGGACAAATATTTCAATTAACAGATTGTAGCCACAGTAATTATTTTGGAGCAAAAAATCACATATTTGGAGAAGGTATTTCTTCATCCGGACAAGATTGTAACACAAATGTGTTAAAACAAGATAGTATAGTGCCATATAATATTACGTATAATGATGGTATCGGCAATGTAGTGGAATCTATTGCTTATAGAATAGAAATATGAATATATATGGAGAAGCAACTTATATCTCAAATTAGAACTCCTACTTTTTTACAGAGTTATTAGGAACTTCTATATATAGTGATATAAAACCAGATATATTGAAAAATAATTTATTCAAAAATAATGAAATTGATATTCAAAATAATAAAGAAGCTATGAAAAATATGATGCTAGAAATATATATATTACTATAAGTATTGGGTTTGATAATAATGGACGTAAACAATTCTTCAAATAAAATTACAATAAATGCAACTAATATACTAATATACTAATATACTAAGTTATGGAACTGATGGTAGATTTACATTAAAAATGAGAAGCATAAAATAAAATGATAACTATTTTTTACACATATAATTAAATACTTCTTATATGTGTATTGTAGTAAATATAATTATCTATAAATTATATAAATGTCTTATAATAATTATAAACAATACAATCAATATTTAACATGTTGTAAGCCTCCTCCAGGACCACAAGGTAGTGACGGTCCACAAGGACCCAGGGGCTTAGCTGGTCGAGATGGTGCTAAGTATTTATCATTTAATACAGAGCCTTTGTCTATCGATTTTAGTAATAGTATTATTAATGACGGGAGTATGTGTTTATTTGTGGAAAAAGAGTTATCTTATACACCAACAGGAGGTAATGTAGTTATAATAATTGATCATATAAAATCAGAAAATAAATTTCATGCTACAGTTGAATCGTACATTCCAACCACAGGATATATATGTTTGAATGGTATAACTACCATAGAAGGTGATTTTTCACAAGTTGCTAATATAATTATAAATTTAAACGGACATCCATCCAAGTGGAACGATGGTATAGATGATAGTATTTTTTACAATAAAGGAAATGTCGGAATAGGTACAAATGGTAGTCCTGCATACACTCTAGATGTTAGTGGTAACGTTAGATTTAGTCTAGGTTCTATATCGCCTTCATTAATTAGTTCAATTAATCAAGTATACTTTAGTAGTGATTCTACTAGCACATCAGCTGGAAATTATAGTTCTTTTTTTCAATTTGATAGTACTGCATTTACAATTGGACAAAATAGTGATTCTAAATCATTAAAAATAGGGAGTGGTTCAACGTGGAAAACTATAGGCGTAAATTTGGCACCAGGTCAATCATCTTGGTCTTCTTATTCTGATACCAGATTAAAAAAAAATATTACGTCTATAAATATTGAATCATCGCTAGATAATTTAACTAAATTAAAATTAATAGAATATACTCACATAAATAGCAATACTACTAATAAAATTCCTGGATTAGATGCAGCGAATGTTAAAACAAAATTTCCTTTAGTCGTACATAATGATAATACTGTTAATAAATATTTGTCAATTAAATATACTGAATTAATACCCTATATGATTGGTGCTATTCAAGAATTAAAGAATTTATTAAATTATAGTTCAAAGTATTTAACCACCAATATAACTAGTTTACCAATAACTTTTAGTGATGATATAACTAAGAACGGCACTACAATATGTTTAAAAGTAGAAAAACAGTTAGATTACACCGAACTAGGAGGTAATGATATAATAGTGTATAATGTATTAGATAGTGGTAATAATAATTTTAAAGCGTCTGTTAAATCATATAATAAAAACACAGGTGATTTATGTATTGATAATATTACAGATATAAAAGGAGAATTTAAAAATATATATGGTATTCTTATAAATTTATTTGGCACTCATGGAGAAAAGGGTGATCAAGGTGTTCCAGGTCCCACCGGACCTAAAGGCGGTAAAGGCGATAGAGGTAAAAAAGGATTAATGGGTGCACCAAGTTTCATACCGGGTCCACCAAGTTTCACACCGGGTCCACCTGGTCTTGGTCTACCAGGTGGTCCAGGTCCACAAGGTGGTCCAGGTCCACAAGGTCCAACAGGTGCCACAGGTGCCACCGGTTCTCAAGGTATACAAGGTATACAAGGTATATCAGGCATTATCGGTGTTACCGGATCACAAGGAATCCAAGGAATCCAAGGAATCCAAGGAATAGATGGACCTCAAGGAAAACCAGGTGCTAGTTATTTAACATATAATGTAAGTGATTTATCAAGTAATGTTATTAATAATATAATAGTAGATGGGTCGTTTTGTATTACAGTTGAAAAAGATTTAGCTTATAATCCATATGGTGGAAATATTATTATTATAAGCGACGCATCTAATTCATTAATTAATAGTTTCATAGCAGTTACATCTTCTTATGATCTAAGTAGCGGAAAAATATGTATTATTGATATATCAAATATAAAAGGAGATTTTAATAATGTAAAAAATGTAACAGTAAATTTGAACGGAATAGCCGGGCCCCGGGGTCCTAAAGGACCGGAGGGACCTCGAGGAATTAAAGGAGATAAAGGTTCTATAAGCCAATATTATTTAACATATAATAAAAAACAATTAAATGAATTTGCAAGTGATTTTGCTAAAAGAATAATAATCGACGGATCAGTATGTTTTACAGTGGAAACGAATCTAGGGTATACACCAATCGGTGGAAATTCTATTGTAGTAGTTGACGCATCTAATTCACTAACTAATGGGTTTACAGCAATTACATCTTCGTATGATCCAAGTAACGGAAAAATGTGTATTATTGACATATCAAATATAAAAGGCGAGTTTAATAATGTGACAAATATAATAGTAAATTTAAATGGAATAGAAGGACCGCAAGGTCCACAAGGACCACAAGGACCACAAGGAAATCCAGGAATACAAGGCATACGGGGTATTCAAGGACTATCTGGAGAAATCGGTCCGCAAGGTCCACGAGGTCCACAAGGTCAACAAGGTCCACAAGGAAATCAAGGCATACAGGGTATTCCAGGTATTCAGGGTATTCAAGGTATTCAAGGACTATCTGGAGAAATAGGACCAGAAGGACCAATTGGTATTCAAGGTATTCAAGGTCTTCAAGGTCTTCAAGGTATTCAAGGTATTCAGGGTATTCAAGGTATTAGTGGTATAGATGGTATAGATGGACTATATGGCGATAGATATAAAAGCGAAAATAAAGGGACATTAAACGAATTTATTATAGAGGATGGTTGCTCTTGTGATGGTACAAAAGCATTTGATACAATGATCCGTGTAGGCACTATTGCATTTAGCATTGAGGAAGGGTTAGGGTATACAGAATCTGGAGGCCAAAATGTAGTTGTCGTTGATGAAACAAATTCTTTATCTAATCGATTTGAAGCAGTTGTAAAAAGCTATGATATTTTATCCGGAAAAATTGAATTAGTAGAAATATCAAATATACGCGGAACATTTATTAATGTTCCAAAAATAATTATTAATTTAAATGGTAAAACAGGAAACGCTGGTAATGAAGGAGTTGCTGGTCCTAGTGGTGATAAATATTTAAGTAACAGCACTTCTTCATTGTACAAATATATAGGTTTAAATGAAGTTACTATTAGTAACAATATAAATGAATATTCGGTTGTATATGGCAACGACAAGAGTTTTTTTGGTACAAATAATGTAAATGTAATAGAAAGTATCGAAGGAAATACATTAACATTTGAAGGCACTGGAACATTAACAAAAAATTATGTAAATAGTAAATTTTTATATAATAATACTATCAATACTATAGTAATAAAAGGGTATACCGATATAGAAAGTCGTTGTTTTTTAGATAAAACACAAATAACATCCGTTCAATTTGATAATTGTTTGAATGAAATAGGGTATGCATCTTTTTATGGAACATCTATAGAATATATAAAATTTCCTACTTATATTACATTAATTGGAGGTTATGCGTTTGGTAATTGTAAACAGTTAACTCGCATAGAATTCAATGAATATATCAGAAAAATCGATTTTCTTGCATTTGCGAATTGCGAAAAATTAAAAGAAGTTTTTATACCAAATTACATTCAAAGTATAGGATACAATATATTTAGTAATACATCTATAGAAAACGTAGTAATTAGTGAATATACATTAAATAATTTAAATGCATTATTAACTAGTTATGGATCAGATACTATATCGTTTGGCTTAAATAAGAACTTCAATTTTGTTGGTCTTTCTAATATTAATATAGTAAAATTAATAGAATTAACTGGTACGTTAGATTCTAGTTCAAGTGTAATAGATACTTTGACGGATATATCTAATACTTTAATCGAAAATTATGAAAAAGTTTCTCTTAAAATAGTGAATTATAAAGATATTAGTAATGCATTAATTAATAACAATAGCTCACTTAAACAAACATTATTTTCTATTCATTTAGTAAATGTTTTAAATATAAATGATGATGCTTTTAAACAATGTGATAAATTAGAAATAGTTGAATTAGGCGATACTTTATTAACTATGCAAAATAATTGTTTTTATGAATGTAAATTGTTAAGAAGAATAATATTTGCTTCTACAATAACCAATATAGGCAGTGCTGTGTTTTATGAATGCAATAATTTAACAGCCATATCTATTCCTGATAATGTAAAAATGTTACCGGAATATACATTTTATAAGTGTAATTCTTTGCAAAGTATTAGGTTACCGTTAGATTTAGAAATCATATCTAGATATGTGTTTTTTGGATGTAAAAGTCTAAAAGAATTAATTATACCAAATAAAGTAAGATATATATATCCTTTTTACAATTTTAATGAAAGTGGACTAGAAGTGGTTTATATGACAGATTCTGTTAGGGTTAAGATAAATACTACTGGTTCAAATATAAATTTGCAATTTAATAATCGCCAAGATTTTTTTGGTAAAGAAAATGTATTAATATACGAAACCAATGAAAATAATAAAATTAGTATTACAACTATAAATGGTAATACAAAAATATTTTCTTTAAATAAAAATACTATAACAGAAGCAGACCTGGCTAATGAAAATATAGAGAAAAAAGATATATATAGGGTTTATTTACCAAATAATATATTTGAAATTGATGATGACTGCTTTAAAGATTGTTATAATTTATCATATATTACGATTGAGGATATTGATAACAGCAATAATATGCTTGGTTTAAAAAAAATTGGGCTAATTTCTTTTGAAAATACGTGTATAAACAGTATTCGATTTCCGAATACATTGACTAGTATTGGTGAAGATGCATTTAAACAAATGGACTTTAACACTTATTTATATAATAAAAGTAGTATTACATTTGATTTTGATAGAAATCTTGCATATACTCCTGTTGGAGGACAATCTATTATAGTTGTAGATAAAACAACTTCTGATAATAGATTGGAAGGTATAATAGAAGAATATAATCCTATAACTGGTAAGTTAAATATTAAAGACGTAGTTAACGTATATGGGGATTTTACAAATACGAATTCTATGACTATTAATTTAAATGGTAGTAGTTCTACTATAAGGAATGTTTCATATGGTAATATAGATCCTAATATAAATCCAAGTTTTATAGGACAGATTTACATAAATACTTTAAATAATGGATTCTGGTTTTCTAAAGGTACAAGTATGGCAGATTGGATCAAATTATCAAATTAGTAATACATTTTATTTTGCTAATTTATTAGGAATTTCCATGTATCGTGATATGAAATCTGGTGTATTGAAAAATAGTTTACTTAAGAATAGTACGATAGATATTTCAAATAATCAGGAAGCTATTAAAAATATAATACATATAGATGAGTAGTTTATATGTATTGTAGTAAATATATTTATCTGTAAATTATATAAATGTCTTATAATAATTACAAAAAATACAATCAATATTTAACCTGTTGCAAACCTACACCAGGACCAGATGGACCTCAGGGACCACAGGGACCACAGGGTCCACAAGGCGTTCCTGGAAAAAATGGGGCCAAATACTTATCATTTACACCTTTTCTCATTTAAAACGCTGGTTGTTCTTGCTGTTCTTGTTCTTGCTCTTGCTCTTGTTGTTCTTGATTATTTTCATATGTTGTATTAGATTGGTTTGTTACAACATATTTTTCAATATCATCTGGACGTAATACAAAATTTATATTTTGAATACGTTGTAATTCATTGTTACGTAATTGTTTATCTTCTGGATATATATTCTTTAAAAGTTCTTGTTGAATATCTTGAACGTCTTGATTATTGATAATTGCACATTTATCAAAACGAATCAGTAATTCCATATCTTCAACCTTTTTTAATGATAATTTATGATTATCATAATTCTCATATAATTCATCGTTAATTTCAGATGTATTATGTGAATATAATAGTTTATCACAACATATTTTATTATTTTTCCATATATGTTTGGTTAGTACAATTAGACGTTTATTCATATTCAATCCTGTTCGATAACTGAATAACTCACCGCCTAGATAATAATTACAACTCCAATTTCCAGTAATACATAAAGCAGAACAACTAAGCAGGCAAAAGGCTGTTCCTATTACATAACTAATAGGCAATACAATAAACGTCTTACATGTCCTTTGTGCCTTTTGTATATAGGTTAATTCAGTCATATCAATATCATTCGTTATTTTTGTCAATAGTTCTTCAACTTGATTTTCATCACAAAATAAATGTATCTTGCAAATGCTATTTTCCACTTTTCCAACAATCTTTACAATTTCATATTCTTTTTCAAATAACTCGTCTATATTATTAATATTTGGCGTTGTATAACAAATAACAGGTTCTTCATAGACTGCATTATATTTTTCATCAACTTCATGATACTTTGTTGGCGCATGGCTTCCAGGACCACCGCCTCCTGATTTATATGTATAAGCACTATGTGACATAAACCATTGTGTATATATTTTAGTATATCCATCACATTGTAGAAAAGCACTTTTTGTATTAACACTAAAATCACACGCTCTTACTTTAATATTTATATCTGGAGATACATTTCCACATATATATCTAAATTGATCAATATTAGAAAGTCGTGTAATTGGCATTATATATAAATATAAAAAAACATCTTTATATTTATATTTTTGTTTTTACTCTGTGAAAACGGGATTTTAAATCTTCAAATGTGTAAAAGAATTTATTCTTTGATTCGGTTGTTTTCACGACAAAATCATCAGAGATAGTTATTAAATCTGTCAACTCTTTTTCTGTAATATGTTTTTGGAAACTTAATATGTAACACACGTCAAATATATACGACTCTTCCCCACCTCCTTCAATATCTAAATCTAATATATATTTGACACAAAACTCGGGCGTAAGCGTTTGTGTTGCTAAAAGTATTTTTTCATCAAGATGATTTTCCACAATATTCTGCTCTAGAATATCAATAGAATATTTATATCTATTCTTGAGTAAATCAGTATTTGTTACTTTCATTTTTTCATCTTTATTCATTACGATACTATATACAATACGAAATATTTATATATTTTTATTATATTATACAGTTTGAAGATTTACAACGCCATTTTAAATCTTCAAAGGTGTAAACCAAAATTAGTAATAATTTAAAAATATAAGATAAAAACTTCTAATACACATTTGATTATACTACAAAATGTAGTATAATCAAAAATATACATAAAAACAAAATACAATAAAATATAATATGGAATCAATAGATATAAATAGTATATTAAATAGAAATAAAACCGCAACGGATATCAAAAAATTTTTATGCGAATTTGAAAAAAATAAACATAATCCGATTCAAAGACGAGGTATATATGTATATGGTAATCCAGGTACTGGTAAAACTACATATATAGAGAATCTATTAAAAGAACAAAATTATGATATAATTAAATACGATGCGGGCGACATTCGCAATAAATCAATCATAGACACAATTACTAAACATAATATGTCAGACAAGAATGTATTGTCCATGTTGCAGAAAAAAGTTAAGAAAATAGCCATTCTAATGGACGAAATAGATGGAATGAATAATGGAGATAAAGGTGGAATAAATCAATTGATTAAACTAATACGACCAAAAAAAACTAAAAAACAGAAATTAGAAGACATTACTTTAAATCCTATTATTTGTATAGGCAATTATCATAGTGACAAAAAAATAAAAGAATTAATGAAGGTTTGCAATACATACGAGTTGAAAAATCCGTCTAATAAAGAAATTGAGAGTATACTTGATATTTTAATACCAAGTGTAGACAATAAAATTAAAAAAAATTTAATTAATTATATACAAGGTGATTTAAGAAAATTAGGTTCGATTATAAATATTTATAATAAGCAACGCATTATATTAAAACAAGAAATTATACAAAATATTTTTCAGCCCAAATCATACAATGAAGATAGTAAAAAAATAACAAAAAATTTACTCAATAATAACTATCACATAAGCAGTCATAATAATACGATGAATGAAACTGATAGAACTATTGTAGGTTTACTATGGCATGAAAATATAATAGATATGTTGAATAAAGTTCCTAATAAAGATGCGTTTCCGTTTTATACCAAACTATTAGACAATATTTGTTTTGCAGATTATATCGATAGAATAACTTTTCAAAAACAAATATGGCAATTTAATGAAATGAGTTCTTTGATTAAAACTTTTTATAATAATAAACTTTTCCACGATGAGTATCCGAAGAAACCTAAATTCAATCCTAGTGAAGTACGATTTACAAAAGTACTAACTAAATATAGTACTGAATATAACAATTATTTATTTATTCAGAATTTATGTTTTGCTTTATCAATGGATCAAAAAGATCTGTTTGCGTTCTTTTTAGAGATGCGTAACAAAAAAACAGAACTAGAGATATATGAAATGTTTGAAACATATGAAATCAGCAAATTAGATGTAAATCGTATGTATCGATATTTAGATAAATATCTAGATGTAGATGATAGTATTAGCGATTTAAATGACGATTGTGATATAGCATCGGTTACTAGTATTTAGATAAATGTTTGAATATTCAAAATATCTATAAAAATATTAAATTACAATATTGTAATTTAATATTTTCGACTCGTCATATACACGTTATGTATTATGTATTATTTTGACGTTATTTCCATAATAGAATCTACTATGTCATTATTATGTTTTTTTAATGTTTCTTCAGCTATTTCACGAGTACAATTGGTTTGTTTCATTACTATTTCAAGATCGTCTTTGGATTCTTTGGATTCTTTGGATTCTTTGGATTCTTTGGATTCTTTGGATTCTTTGGATTCTTTTTCAACAACTTCGACAGATATCGTATTGTTATCAATCGTGTCATTACTAACACTACTGCTAACGTTGCTACTAATATCTTCTATTTCATTGAAACTAATATCATGTTCTTGTAATAGTTTTTTATATCTATCATGATTTATAGTTAAATTATTGTATTTAGTATTTAGTGAATATACAGTTTGTTGTTGTTTGTTCATAAAGTCTATCATTTTGGCATTTGTATCTAATACAAGTTTTCCATCACTGGTTTCTACAGCAATCGGTTTAATTGTACTAATAGAGTTACCCGAATTATTTTGATTATTTTGCAATTGCTGAATAGTATTTTGTTGTTGTTTCAATAATTCTACTACCTCATTCATTGATAACTTCTTTTCTTCATTGCCTGTTTTTATCGTAATACCTAATCCTGATTGCAACTTAGCTATTGTTTCTTCGGCATTTTTTCTTCGTTTTTCCTCGATTTTAATCATTTGTTTTAATACATCGGGTTTCATATCTGGTTTACCTGGTTCATAATCTTCTAATTGTTTATCAATATTCATATAAAAATCTTTCAACCAGTTTTCTTTAATTATGTCACTTACTGTTTTATTAGATTCTTTTACTAATTGTGGATGAGGATTTTCTAATAATTTTCTTTTATCAAATGTATTCTGTTCGTGCGAAACAACTAATATAGTTTTTAGCGGATCTAGTTGAACGAATGGAACTGTATAATCTTTCAAAAATGCTTTTTCTTCGGCTAAACTAGCGTCGTCTTCATACTTACTGTCGTTTAACAGTTCGCGTTTAAAAGCAAATGTACCAGCAGTTCCATGTTTTTCACCATATGGTCCAAATGTATACATTTTCATAATATGTTTAAAATAAATATATAGTTGAGATGAACCAGCACATAATACCTGTTTATTTTCTTGTAATTTCTCAACAGCATGACTTACCCGTTGAGGAGGATAATAATCATCATCATCCATATATACCAATATGTCACCCTTACTTTTCTCATGCATTAAGTTTCTTTTTCTACCCAACGTCATTTTCACATCATACTTGAAATATTTAACATTGGGATGTTCTACCACCAATTCCTCTATTTTATCTGTACCATCATCTATTATTATCCATTCCATTCTATCCTTTGGATATGTTTGATGATTAAAACATTGCAACATTCCTTGTATAAACGGACGGCGATTAAAAGTAGGAGTACATACACTAACAAATGGATATTTTTCATTTCTTTTTTGTATTTCAGCGTCAGTTATTGTGGGCTTACCGTTATTTTGATTCCCTTTGTTTTGATTTCCTTTTTTTTTATTCCCTTTTTTGTTATTTTTCCCCATAAATATAATATATTTCAGTTATTATATTTATATTGTAATTATTGTAATTATTGTAATTATTGTAATTATTGTAATTATACTAGTGGTGGTGATTTTTGTTTTTTCATAAATGGATTCATATCGGGTGGTATAAATGACGGTAAAAATACGAGGGTCATTACTATTGCTATTACAATATTTAAATCAGTAAACGCAGCACCAATGATCATCAATAATAAACATACTAATAAATAATAACTATTGAATTTACTTCCCATTATTTCCATTATTTTTTTACCGTTTAACATAACAGGTAATATTATAAAGCTAAATATTACTGCAAATACTTGAAAAAATGTAAGTACTACAGGTAAAAACCACGTCCAGCCAAAAAATAACCCCATAATAGATATTGCTATACCCCAATCACTATTTTCATTCCAGAAAAAACTTAATATTGTTGGTATCCACCATAAGGATGCTATTAATATAATCAGTGAAATAACAACTGGTCCAAATATAAATGGTACTATTGATTGCATTGATTCTGGAACTAGATCACACGTTGAACCAACAAATTCTATAATAACTTTAATCGTTTGTCTTAACCACGCATATGAATATTGTACTTTATTAACGAACCAATTTGATAAAATACCACCAAATGTATATTCTTTACTATGCATACTATAAGGAAACCCATAATCGAACATACCAGTAAAATATTTATTTTTAAAAAGAGGTGATTGTGTAATATCAATCGGAACACCGCATGGTCCATTTGGTCCTGTACCACCTTTCATTTTTTTACCACCCTTTTGCATTTGTGGAAAAATAGAAGGTAATTTATTTCCCGCTTTATTTTCATCTGTATATGGTCTTTGTGAAACATCGCTAGGGAAAAATAAGTCTAAATTGACTCTAGTCATATATACAAAATTTGCACCCAAAATACCGATAATGAGTATAGAAAAAAACGAGGTAAATACTTTGCCAATAAATTTACTCCAATTATTTTTTTTCTCTTCATTCTCTTCCTTATCTTTATTTGTCATTTATCTAATATATATATTTATAAAAAAATCACAGTTTATTATATAGATATTATGAATGATATGAATGATATGAATGATATGAATGATATGAATGATATGAATGATATGAATGATATGAATCT
>Ga0233413_10000390_pt1 | contig 21291 bp, 39 predicted proteins | sample Na_anoxic_6_MG_FD_189019 | JGI IMG/M metagenome (GOLD analysis project Ga0233413, IMG submission 189019) | Seawater microbial communities from Saanich Inlet, British Columbia, Canada - Na_anoxic_6_MG | ecosystem: Environmental > Aquatic > Marine > Inlet | place: Canada: British Columbia...
TCTCTTTCTTCCATTCTTCTTTTCCAATATCCATCTAAAGTCATTTTTCCTAAACCTCCAAATTATTGAGACTCACGGTCTCTACTCCTATTTCTCTACTGTTTCTTCTTCTACTTTTAATGTGTCACCGCTGTCACCCCTGTCAGTGCTAACCCTACTCGTTTTACATACACGTAAAATGGAGTGGGATTTGGGGTGACAGTCCTGACGCCTTGACACAAATTTCCAATTTATACTTACCCAAGCATTATATCTTTTTTTAATTCCTTCTTTTGAATACCAATCTGCACTAATTTTTTCAGTTTCTATTCCTTTCTCTTTCATATTCTTTGCTAATACAACATCTGATAATACTCTAAAATGATTTTCCTTACACCAAGATTCTAACTCTTTTTTAAATTCAAACTTAAAAATATGCTTTTCTGTATCTTCTTCTATCCTTTCTTTCCAGAATTTTTCGAATGGATTACTCTTTTCTTCATATTTTAACCCTCTTTCTTCAATAGATCCTTCATTATGAAATTCCCTTTTCTTTAATAAGTTCTTTAAAATCTTTATACATTTACTTGCTAAGTTGCTATATTCCTCTTCTGGTATTTCCCCAAGAATATCTTTCTTTTCACTAAATCTGTTTGGAAAATCTATTATACACCATCTTCTTAGAAAACCAATTGTCTTATCATCAGAAGGAGGAATGTTATTTGTAGATATTAGGATTTTAGCATAATTGTAATCTTGGAAAGGATTTTTACCCTTATATTCATAACCAATTAGATCTTGGCCCGTTAAACGCTTTAATACAGATGTCTTTCGCATTTCACTAAAATTTGTTTCCCCCATTATACATACTAATTTTTTATACAAATTAGTTATTTCAAATCTTGATTCTAATAGTCTATCTAATTCTGTTGTAGTAATATTCTCTAATCCTATAAACCTATTCACTAATTCTAAATATTTTGATTTACCATTTAATCCTTCACCGAATAAACAAAATAATCTATGTATTGGATAATCTGGTAATAAACAATATGAAATGATTTCATATAGAGTTTGAACATAATCCTTGCCTACCCACTGTTCAAAGATCCTATCCATATTAGGAGTTTCTTCTGACTCCCCTATTTCCTGTGGAATAGGATTAGTTATAAAATATTTAGGACTTGCTTCAAATGTTTCATTTGTTTCAATATCAATTATTTTGTTTTTGAATTGGATCCAAGTATTCTTTGAAGGTTTTGGTTTGTTCAATCTACTAATTTGTTTTATTGCTTCTAATATTTCATTTCTTTCTCTTGAATTTATTACATTAACATCACAAGCTTCTGCAACTTTATTTAATATATCTGTTTCATCAACAATCAACCAACAAAAATCTTTGAAGTTCCAAACCCACCATAATTTAGATTTATCGTAATGAATTGGTTGTATTTCTAAGAATTCTTTGGCTAATTCTCTTTTATCTGTTATTCTTTTGGTAGCTTCGCCGATCTTTAGTTCTGTTCCCTTTATACCAGATATATCCGTAAGTTCCTTAACTATCTCCTTCTCTTTTATCTCAACCATCTACTCTTATCCCCCTTTAACTCAATCTCTTTCTCACGACACAATTTAATAAACTTAACAATGTTCCCTGTTTGTCTACAACCAAAACAATAAAAAGTTCCTGTCTCATCATAAAATTTTAATGATGGATCTGTATCTTTGTGGAATTTACAAACTGCCATATCTCCTTTTAATTTAAAGTCAAAACATTCAGCTATCTTTAATATAGATAGTTTTTCATTTATTTTTTTATACCAACCAGTATTTACTTTATTAATAATATCTCTTTTGTCTTTATCTTTTATTGCTTCCTTAATCAAACTTAGAGGTATCCCGTGCATCATCTCATAATATCTAAATGTGAAATCAACTTTACAGTTTGTTTTATTTTCTCTACCGTCTAAAAAATATTTTTTAACCATCATTCCTCCTTTTGATTTTTAGAATTCTATTCATAGGAATGATAATAGTGTTGTTAGCATTTGTGAGAAATTTAACATAATTATCTTTTAATTCTACAATATCTACAAATCCAGAAATTTTCCTTTCATCGTCGTCTAAATAAACTATGAAATCCTTATCTCTCATTTTATATCCCTCCTTTTCAAAAAGATGGAGTCGGGCAGAACTAATCAAAAAAGGGTAGTAGATCAAGTAGAGTGCCCGACACATCTTAAATGAAATACAATCTATTTTATTTGTTCGCATATATAAATTTTACTATTCTCTATGACAATAATTAATTGATAAAAATGTGAAGGTTTAAATATAAAGAGGATTTAGGAAGGAGGGTAGGATGTGAATTACCTAATGATAGCAAACTTAATCGGTGGATTTGTAACAATCCTTATCGGAGTTAGCTTAATTGGACCAATCTCTACTGAGGTTAATACAGCTTCCGTAACAAACGGAGCACTATACAATGCTTCTTCTTGGGGAGCAACTGTATTAGACTTAGTTCCAGGTTTCTTTGCACTTGGATTACTAGGAGTGGGTGTCGCAATTACATACGCTAGCTTACGTCAAGCAGGTATTGTTTAAAACCAACTAACAAAAAAGAGGTTTAACGGTAAATGAAAATGAGGAAGGAATTAGAGATTTCCCTTATTTTCTTTACCATTTTTTTAATTTTTTTAGTTCCAACTTATGCTGTTGAAATAAATGATGATCCAACAGAAGGAGTTCTAATTTACTACGGCACAGCAGGATCTGGATTCTGGAATGGATCAACAGGACTTTGGATAAATAATTCTGGAGTAACCAATTCTGTAAATGAGGAAGTGATTGTAGAGAAATTAACTGTAAATGATATATTTGGTGCTTTTGGTTTCGCACAATTTGCAAGTTTTGTTAATTTTCATAACAGAACAGAATTTTATGATACGATTTGGGGAGAAGCAGATATATTCATAACTCAAGGTGCAGAACATAATGGTTCTATAACTGCAGATGGAAATATATCTTCTTTAACTGGTTCTGTATGTAATGGGTCTGGAATATGTATTGGCGACGCTTACACTAACTCACCATATTGGAATCTATCACGAGGAGAAACAACAGAATTAAATACAACATATTCAACATTTATAAAAGGCAGTCTAAAAATAGCAGGAACATTTAGACCATTAACAGATAGGTTTTATAGTATTGGATTAAAAACTATAAGGTGGAAAGATGGATATTTTCAAGGAAATGTAACAGCAGGAAACTTTACAGCAACAGATAATGTAAGTGCAGATTATTTCATTGGGGATGGTTCTCAATTAACTGGGATATCTACTGCTATAACCCACGAAGATTATCTTAATAAAACAAATATGCCAAATTGGGTAAATACAACAAATATTAATAATTCAAATAATATAGAATTCCATAAAAATATTACAGGATATAATTCAGAACTTAATATGTATAATTCTACATTCTTTCTAAATGGTTCTGGAACACCAACACACGCAAGAAATATTGTAGAATTTGAATTAAAAAACAATTATTTAACATATACTCCACAAAAGATATTGGCATTAATATATGATTCAACTGGTTCTGCTTATGCTTCTGGGGATAATGCACTATATATTGATTATACAGAAGCAACAACAGGGGCATATTCAAATTATCCAGTATTTATTAATCACGACAGTTCTGATGATACAACAATTGAAGTTGATACAGATGCAAATTTAGATGGAGGAGGAAATTTATATGGAATCTTTTTAGATATAACAAATGATGGAACTAAAAAAGTATTTGGGGCTTGGACACAAGCTTCTTCTGAAGGAGATGCAGTTGGATATGAAGGATATGGATTGACAAGGGGAACAACAGATAGTGAAGAAGGAATAGGTTTATATGGATATTGTGGTTCATCTGGTGATGCACAATGTATAGGAGTATATTCAAATCCAGCATTTGGTGATAATTTTAAAGATAAAATTGCTTGGGCAAGTCCAAGTGGGACTTTTATGTTTGATGATGGAATTTTTGTATCAACAGTTGGAACAACATATACCACATTTGAAGATGCACCAAATATGGAACATTTCCCATTTGACAATTCAGCAACAGGAAGTGCATATTTTGAAAGATTTTTAGAAGTTGATGGAGATGTTTGGTTTGATAATAGAAGTTTTTTTAATCAAAGTTTTTGGAATTTCTTTAATGTTAAATCATTATTATTTGGAGAGAATGAAGAAACACAAGTTGGACAGAACTCAACCCATTTTGTAATTAACACAACAGAAGAAGTAAGCATAATTGGAAATGTATCTATGACTGGAGAAGTTTGTGGAACTCCAATGCTTTTACAATATTGGCAAGGGTCAAGAACATCAGATTATTATTTTTATAATGGAAATGTTCAAGGAAGTGCCGAAATAGGATATGTAATGCCAAGGGGTGGAAGTGTTACAGGAATATCAATAAATTATGAACACAATACACATACTGATAATGGAGATTTAATATTTATGCCAAGTATAAATGGAGTTGAATATAATGAAGTAAGTATTACTCATCATTGGACTGGTCCAGATTGGGATGTAGTTGGTTGGAATACTTCTAAAAAAGGAGAATTAACATTTTCTGCTGGAGACCATATTACTATGTATGGAGATTTTTCAGCAGGACTAACAGGAGAACAAAGAAGTCAAGTTGGAATGATAGAAGTAACTTATGATTGTTAAGGAGGAAAAATAATGAACAAGAAAATATTAATGGCTTTGCTTATGGGATTAGTATTCATTGGTGGAGTTAGTGCAGGAATTGGATATAAAGAATTAATGGTGGATAACTTATTTGTTGGAAATCATTTAAGGAGTGATGGAACACTACATATAAATGGAAACTTATTTGTTGATGACTTAGAAGGATGGACAGGTAATTGTGAATACACGCCAGTATTCAGAGATGGAATAATGATTGATTGCATAGGAGGAGATAAGAATGAATAAAAAAATAGGACTAATGGTTTTCCTTTTGTTAGGAATGTCATTTGCAACTGCATCATTGGGAAACTGTGATGTAAATGGAGATAATGAAATAAACATTGTAGATTTTGCTTATGTTGGAAAGATTCAAGGTTGGTATCAATCACAAGATATAAGGTTTGATCTGAATAGTGACGAGGAAGTTAATTTAGCAGATTTAAGTTTATATGCTAGTAATTATCAAATAGATGGTTGGTGTCATAAGCAATTTTGGAATGATTTGAAACCAGAAGAAACAACAACTTCAAATGATAATCATCCGACAAGTAATCATAAATCGGAATATCCAAACTTACACAACAAAGCATATATTACAATGACTTTAACAGATTTTCCACAACAATTTAGAAACAATAGAGAAAGATATTACACTGCATATCAGAATGGAAAACTTGTTGTAGGTAAATGGAGATTTTACAAAACAATAATTGGGAAGACAACCTTTGAAGAAATCGGAGTTGAATACGAACTCGATAAAATCTCAAAGTATAAACCTACGAAATATAGGCCTGAATTAGTTAAAGTTAAATTATATTTAGTTTGAGGAGGTGAAATTCAATGAAGAAAGGAATATTGTTAGGAATATTGATATTGGCGTTAATAGTTTTTCCTAGTGTTTCGGCCAGAGAATACTCTAACTATTTTAAGAACGGTGACGCACCAGTAATAAAAAGAGAATGTTTTAATGAAGGATCTGTTTGTGATGTAACTTTCACTTGTAATATTACAATCCATAAACCAGATGGCTCTCCTTTAATTAGTGATACAGTTATGAATCGGGCCGCAGATCACTATAACTATTCATTAGATCATTTAACTACTAATGGAGAGTATCGAACAAGAGTAAGTTGTTCTGATGGAACAAACACCGGATCTGAAATATTTTATTTTAAAGTTACTCCGGCAGGAGACGATAGGAATAATACATTGTTCTTGATATTTTCTCTTTCAGCACTTTCACTTTTAATATTAGCATTTTTATTTAAGAGTGATCCTTTAGGTATGATCTCTGGATTTGCATTTTTATTTACGGGGGTGTATGTAATGATAAATGGACTTGGTGCCTTTTCTGATATATACACAAGAGCAATTGCTTTTATCTGTATAGGATTAGGTTTGTTATTTATTGGGGTGACTGCTTATAGTTTATCTGTCTCTTCAAGTATAGGAGGAACAAAAGATGAGTGGTGATTTTTATAACTACCAAGAAGAGTTAGATAGAGAGGACGAACATCAGGATCAACAAGAGAAATATGAGGACGATATAGAAGAACAAAAAAGGGGGGGGTATGAACATCCCCAACCCAAAGAATCAGAATCTCTTTATAATTTATTTCATAAAGTTTTAGAGTTAGAGGACTCTAGTAAAGTAGGTAATTTAGATAAAGCTGAATTAGGACTATTAAATATAAATGTTAGAGAAGCACAAAGAATAGAATTATTAGCAAAACAATTTGGTCACTATAAGTTTGGAGAATATTTTAGAAAGGTTGGTGAAATCATATTGAGAACATCAGCTTCAAAGAAAGGATGGTTTACTGAATTGTTTGTATCCCAAAAGAAATCTGCATTACGTGTAGCTGGGGTGCAACAACCAGAACCAAACAGGGAGAAGAAAGGATGGTCGTTCGGGAAGAAATAGAAGAATTAAAAGAAGAAATAGAAGAAATCAAAAGGAAGAATGGAAAGAAGAAGCAAGAGTTTAAATTGCCTGGAGGCTGGAAAAGAACCTTAAAAGCTTCAAAGAAGAAACAGAATGTAAATAAGATTTTATTTATGTTATACAAGGAGAACGGTAAAATAATTGGACCGAAGTTAGTTCCTTACCACGACAACGTAGTAGTTCATAACTACAAAGCATATGAAGTAGATCCACGAGCAATGTGGGATTGGGGGAAGTATAAAGCGTATGCTTTTAAGGAAACAGATAGACGGCCAATATCTAATCTTGATTTAAAGAAGATAAAGGATCGTGGAGATCTAACAGACAGCGATGAGATTTTAATCAAAGCAGTAATGAGAGCCGTAGAGGGCGGAAGAAAGAAACCACTTGATATGAAAGTAGTATTTGTTATAGGTGCAATTGTTATTGGGATAATTGTGTTTATGATGTCGAGAGGCGGATCAACTCCGGTAGCATAATGGGTAGCCAAAGTGTATTATTCGTAAAGAATAAAAGACGGAAAAGGAAATTAGAGTTCAATGTAAAAAGAAAAGCAAACCAAGGATTTAACGAATCAGAATATAAAAATATGATTGATGTTACAGATCCTACCCAACTTGCTATCTTTTTAGATGATCTCGAAATTCTTTTCAACGCCCCACTTGATAAAGCTATGAAATTATTAAGAAATAAGAAATCTCCTTTCTGGTAAATAAAGCCAACCTTTAAATATAAAGAGGTTTAATTTTACTAGTAAAAAGGAGGCACCAACTATGGTTAAAGAGAAAAAATTTATGGATTTAAAAGTTCCAGTATTCTATAACAAACGAACAGGCCAGATGTCTGTAGCGATTCCAAAGAAGAAAATAAAGAAGAGATTGAAGTATGTTACATTGAGGTGGAAATAAAATGTATTCAGAAAGAACTGGGAAAGGTAGATTTGGAAACCTACCAAAGAGATCTGGTGCCTATGTTTGGAAAGACGGATCGTGGCAACAAAATAAACTTACTGCAGAACAATGGATGAAAGATAATCCAAATTTATATTATGATAAAGATAGAAATAGATTGTGGGCTCCAAGTAAGGAATTAAAATCTACTGGAATTCCTATGGTATGGGATAGAAGATTGGGTTGGGTGCCTAATCAAAAATTTATCAGAAAGCAGAAAGCAATCTACGATAGACAAGTTGCTGAGTATAAAAGGAAAGTAAGCAAAGCAGTATCACAATTAAAAACCTATGAAACAAAAATTCAAAACATTCCTACAAAGATAAGATTAAAGAGAAGCCAATTTGGAACGGGCAGGGGCGGTGGAAGAGTAGTAACAAGAGGTAGAGCATATAAACCGAGAGCAATACAAGTAAGAATATCCCAAAGAAAAGCCGAGAGCCAAAAGGCGACAAGATTAAAAGCACTTAGATCTGATATAGGGAGGTTACAGTCCAAGTTATAAATGGATATTGTAGTTGGACCAGGGGGCGTGGTTCATTGGAAAACCGGAAAATATACTACACAAGAAATAGTAGATCTTCCTGGGCCACAACAACAACCAGAAGTTCCACAATATCAACCACTACCACCACCACCGCAATTTGAACAATCAAGGTTTAAAAGAGTTTTAAATAGAACGAGAGAATTTTTAGAGAGGCAACAACAACCTCAAACAGTTAATCTTCCTGGAACAAATGTTCCAATAGTTCAGAAGAAAATATCTGATGAAGCTCCTCCTCCAATTACTTATGAAAAGTTAAGTGCATTAGTTGGATCTCAGTTGCCTTACCAAAGTGAAATGACTCCGGAGGGAGTAGAATCTTTAAAAGATATTAAGAGAGAAACTCTTGGAGATTATATTGAAAGAGATGGAAAGATAATTCCTAAACCAACTTGGAAAGATGTTGCTCTTCCAGGATACGGTTATTTAGCAAATAAATTACTTTACCCAGATGTTGCTCCGTCGTTAGCAGATCCAACAAGAGCCAAAGATCTTTATAATATTTACACAACAGAAAAAGAAAAGGAAGTAGCAAGGGAAACCTCTGCAGAAAAGATAAATCTTGTATATGGTCAAATGGAAACAGTGGATAAAATTGATTCTACTTTACAAAAAGATTTAGAAGTGTATGATAGTCTTTCAGAAGAAGAGCAATCTCAATTTGCGGAAGAAAAGAATTTAATGACAAGATGGAAGAACTATGAATCTAATATTTTACAAGCTACCGGAATGAATGTTAATAAATTACAAGAATTTCAAGAGGGAGTTGTAACACCTTATACAACAGAAGTAGAAAGTTTAACTTCTCCGTTTAGAGAGGAATTAAAAGTTGAACCTTCCTCTGCCGTTGCAAAGTATGGTTTATTGGAAGGAGCAAAGGCCTATACTTTTACTAAAGCATTCTATCCTTTAAAATTCCTTCCTAAAATTCCTAAACTAAAAAAATTCTCTCCGAACTTATTTGGTATTCCCTTAGCAGAGTATCCAGTATTTAGACAAGTTGCTAAAGTTAGTAAAATTGGTAGAAGTATTCCACAAGTAGTTAAAATTGCTTCCGTTCCAACATTTATAGGAGGAGTTTCAGCAATACCTGGATTTGTTAGTGTTCCTTCATTTACCGTAGGATCAACAACTATTCCAGAGATTAAATCAGAATATAAAGAATATGGTTTAGCAACCGCCATTGCGGGAACAACAGGAAGAGCAGTTGGTTTCGGATTTCTTAAATCAGTTGATTTGGGAATAAGTAAGTTTAGTCAATTAAGATCTCCTATTGTAGAAACCAGAACATTGTATCCTCCAAAATCAGCACAAGTTGTTGTTTTTGGACCAAACGCAAAAAGATATGCGGGATTTGAAGGTGCTGAAGATATAACAATTAAAGGAGTAGGTGCAGGAAAGACTTGGCAGTTTGTAGATCCTGGACTTCAAATGAGTGTAAAGAGAAGGACATTGAAATGGATGCTTACAGGAAAAGGAAATGAATTTACTTATGTAGGAAAAGGATTAAACTATCCTAAACCAGTTCCAGCATTTGTTGTTAGAGGAAGCACCGGAGAAATGTTATTAGAGGAATTTAATCCTGCAGTTATGAAATTACCAAAAAAACAATTTAATATATTTGATCCAAAATATGAATCATTTTATCCAAAGGGAGTTCCCCCAGCAAAGCTTCAAGTATCTGATGAGTTTAATGTTTTCGCAAGTAAATCAAAAGGAAAAGGATTTAAAGAATTTACAGTTTCAAGAGGGTTTGATCTTGGAAAGGGAGAATTTGCTGGTGTAGGATTATCAAAATTTAAATCTCCATTAAGGCAAAGAACATCAGAGGTATTCACTATTGGAAAACAACAACCGCCAAAGGATATTAAAATATTTGGAAAAGATATTCCTTCCACTAGAATTTCTGGAATTAATATCAATAGACCTATTTACAGAAAAGAGGGAAATTTATATAGTAAATATGAAGCAGTAGTTTATGGACAACCTGCAGAAACAGAAACAATATTACAACTTAAATTAGCTCAACTTCAACAAAGACAAGTTCCAGCTTCTCAATTAGCAGAAACACTAAAAGATATTTATAAACCTAAAACAGATATACAGTTTGTTTCTAAAACAAAACAAGTAACTATTGCTCCTAAAGTAAAACTTACACAAGAAACAACACAAGTAACAAAAGCAAAAAGTGATTATGTTCCTCCAGAATGGAAAGGAGTATATGATGTTCAACAGGAAGGACAGGCATTTGCTATTGCTCAACCAAAATCTCGAACTAATTTTAAAGTAGGAACGGTTTCATTTCAGAATATGGGAAGTAGAATGAATATAGCTGAGAAGGAAGCATTAAGAACAAGACAAAGAACATTACAGAGAACAATACAGAGAACAAAATTAAGTTTATTATCAATGACAAGATCTAATGTTAGAGAACGAATGGTAACAAAACAAAGACAAAGATATGGTATGGCTTTGAAAACTAAATTAGCTGTGGCTACTTTAACCCCAACAAGACAGAGAACATTTAATCAAGTTGTAACAACCAAGGGAAGACTTCTTCCATTCCCATTTCCAAAGAGTGGTGGAGCCCCAACAAGTTACCTAAATATAAAAGGAAAACAGAAAGTAGGTAAAAGTTATTTTACATTTATTAGAAGATCTGGAAAGTGGATTCAGTTAGGTGGTCCGGCACCAAGTGGGATTGCTAAATCTAAAGGAGTAAAAGCAGTAAAGAAAACACTTGGAGCTTCATTCAAAATAGTTGCAACAGGAAAGAAAGTTAAAGCACGTGATATTCCTTTTAAGGTTTCAGAGAAAATATTTAGAAAGCCAAAGAAAGGGGGCGTAGAAATAAAATCCTCACCAATATTTATTCAAAGGGGAGGATCAGAAGTAACATTCGTTAAGGGAGCAAGATTAGCTTCAAGACAAGAAAGGAAAGAAATAACTGCCCTACGTTGGGGAAAAAAGAACCAAATAAAATGGAGGTAAAAAATGATGGATAAAAAAGGACAGATGGTTATGATCCAGCTACTGATATTGACAATGACTATTGCGATAATGATAGCAGTTATTCCGATGTTAAATACTTTATTGGGCACTGCGAAGCAATCTGATAACTTAAATTGTGCTGGATATGATTATGACAAGAACGGAACTGTCGGTGATCACTCATTAGATTATAACGAAAGTTATGCTACAGACACTATATCTTGTATAGCTATAGCGATGTTTGTTCCATATATAGTGTTAGCGTTGTTAATCGGTGGAGTGGCTAAATTATTGATGAGGCCTGGACAACCGGGAGATCAATATGGTGGATACTAACTAAGGAGATAGAATGAATAGAAAGCTATTGTTAGGATTATATGTAATTTGTATGGTTTTCTTAGTTAGTGCTACCACACCAACCGGTCCAACAACAATTACTCCGGCAGATAATACCGTCGTCTTTAATGATTACACAAATACCTTAACTTGTTCTGGAGCAACACATCCAGATAGCAAACCTTTGAACGTAACTTTCAAACAAACTAAATTCACAAGAGATGAAACGGGAATACATAAATTAGCTGGAGCAGGAACTTTTAATACTCAAACCCAAGCACCATTTTATATGGAAACCCAATGTGGAACACAGGAAGATTATGCTTATATGAATTTAACGTTTAATAGTAATATCTGGGTAATTGATATGGATTTTAAATCAAGAGATTGTTTTAAAAATTTAAGTATTATTATAGATGATGCAGTTGGAAGTAGAGATAATGAATTATTTTATTATGATATTCAAGGTAATAATAAAGTTTTTAGTCGAAATATAACGTTTGATGTTTCTGATTGGAATGATGGATTAGAACATAATGTAACTTTTTTTATAGCTTCTACTGCCGCCGCAGGAAATGGAGCACAAATAGAATGGTTTTGGAATAAAACTAATTCTACTGCTTATGGATCAACTGCAGATTATATTGTTTTACAGAATGCAAGTTCAACTACTTATAATTGGCCACAACAACACGGACTATTATGGAGTTGTCAAGCACAAGATAAAGATATGAATGAATCTTCAGCAACTAAAAATAGATCTCTTATAATTCAATCTTTTTCATATTGTAATGGAACACTTCCAATTCGTTCTTATAATGTTTCATTTCAAGATGAACAAAATGCTACATCAAAAAATGCTACAGCAAACGCAGAATTTACTTTTTCTAATGGAGAATATTTGTATAGTTCTTCAACAGAAAAAGGAAACTATACTTTCTGCTTAGATTCAACATTCCAAAATTCCGTAGATGTTAAATTTAGTTATGGGGCAGAAGATAGTGGAGATTATCCAATAAGAAAGTTTAAAGATTCATATACTTTTAACTCTTCCTTGCAAGAACAGATATTATATCTTCTGACTTCCGGGGTAGGATCTTATTCTACATATACAGTATCAACTTCTGGAGGAGTTCCTATAAAAGAAGTGGATGTTTTAGTAGAAAAACAAATTAGTGGAACTTGGACAGAAATACAAGGTGGAGAAACAGATGGATCTGGATCAATTCAGTTTTGGTTAAATCCAGATTACACACACAGATTTACATTTACTAAATCTGGTTATGCAACCGTTGTTGAAAATATAGTTCCAACACAAAGCACTTACACAGTTCAAATGGAAAGTTATACTGTAAATGTTTCATATGATTCTAATTTAAGAGGATTTTTATGGTATGTTGGGCCAAGCTCTGGAAGATTAGAAAACGGACAAGAATATAATTTTACTTTTAACATAACAACCTCATTGAATAATCTTTATGGTTGTCAAATGAATTTAACTAATGAAACCGGAGATATACTTGGTAGTGTATCTGGTTGTGTTGGAAATATTAGTGGTGGGAATATTAGTTTAACTTATACAATGCCAAACCACAGAGTTTATGGTAACTTATATATTAAAAAAGATAATTCTACAAATGGTTATAGCACGGTAGATCAAGATTCACGGTGGTTTCCATTAAGAGTTAATGCTACAAGTTCTGGAACTATATTAGACGCACTAACTCTTTTAATGACAGCAGAAGAATTTGGAGAGGAAGCAGAGCAAGATTATTCTCAGATCTACTTTTTCTTTTTGATGTTATCTATTTTGGTAGGAATTATTACCTTTACAACAGGAGCAGAACTTAGAAGTCCAATGACTACGGTTTCAATAATAACTGTTCTTATAATCGCATTTTGTTATGCAGGGTGGTTTGATTTCGGATTAGTTCCCGGGGATAATCCTTGGTCAGCTTGGTTTAGTAAATATGCTTTAGGAATAATGGCAACATTTATTCTTGTAGGATTTATGTTTAGAACAATTCGGGAGGGCAAAAACTAATGGGTAGATTAACTTTTTCCATATTAACTTTGATTGGAATTCATTTATTCTTATATCTATTAACAGGTATAGATCTAACAAGTTCCTCTTGGGTTTTTGCTTTGATGGGATTTGAAAATTGGGCGGCCAATCCAATTATTAACTTTATGACTTCTACAGTTGGAATGTTTGGAACTGGAGCAGTATTAGTTGTATCTGGATATTTATTTAGAAATGAATTTCCTATTTATGCTGGAGTAGCAGTTGCATTTATAGGATTTGGAATGGCCTATGTAGAAATATATCAAGCATTTAGATCTCAAGGATGGCTACAAAGTGGAGCAGACGGAACACCAATATTCTTAATGTTGTTTTTAGCACCACTAATAGTTTCGTGGTTTATTGTCATATTAGAATTTATGAGGGGGCGTGACTGATGGTATTGGAATGGATGAACTTATTTGATTTGTTTGTAAATAATGTTTTTGGGGCAGTATGGTTAGCAAATCTTGGAGTTGGAGTATTGTTAATATTAATCGGATATATGACAAGGCAATCAAATTCAATAATTTATACTATTATTTTATTTTATGCTGTTGCTTTAGGTTTAGTTTGGGTTCCACTTGCAACTGTTTTGATGTTTGTATTGGGTTTTATATATATGGCGGCAGAAATAATGCTAACTTTCATAAGAAGAGATTAATGTGAATATTTAAATATAAAGAGATTAGAGGAGAAAACAATGGGGAAGAAAACTAAAAGGAAAGTTCCGAAAACTAAAAGGAGAGTTCCGTTTTTGAAACAAGCGGTTAAGACAAGCTCTAATTTGCGTAGAGGTGTTTTAGGCGGTTTAAGTTATTCGGGTATTCAAACACCAACTTATAGAAAAAGTTCCTCAAAACGAACATATGGACGCCCTGGAAGGCCTCGTGGAGTGTATAAATACTCAATTATAACAGAAACCGGAGAAAGAAAACCAGTTCACGTTTATGAATATAGAAAATGGGCTAGAAAACAAAGGGCATTACAAAGACTTAACCCAACCATTAGGGAGAGATACCCTCCCAACTCAACTCCTCCGGTCTATGAAGAAGAAAGGTATCCTCAACAACCGGAGGAGCATTATGATCGGCAACCACGCCCAGATAACATATTGAATGCTCCAAACATAAATAAGGGAGAGTTAAGAAATACGGGGAATCAAGGCCCAATACAACATATGGATACCATAAATAAACCAATTACTAATCCACACGGAGATTATTTTACCGATGTAGATCCTTTCACGGGGAAACAAATATTAAGAAAAAGAATTCGTGAAAGATGGACTCAAGGAGGTGCTTAATAAAAATGGCTAAAAGAAAAGTTGGAAGACCTAAAAAGAAAGCAAGGAAAACCACAAAAAGGAAAACTAAAAAGAGGAGGAAAAGATAATGGCTCTAAAGACAAAAGCTGGAAAGAAGGCTAAACGAAAAGCTCCCGTAATGACGAAAGAAACCGCCTTAAAGATTATAAAAAATCCAAAAACACCGGAGGGGTTAAAGAACTACTGGAAGAAGAAGTTCAACATTAAATAAAATGTGGAAACAAGTAGGAAGATCCAAAAGTAGCAAGCCAAAGAAGGCACCCCGATATAAATATTTAAACAAAGGTTCAGAAAAAAAAGGGAGTTGGAAGAATTAAAAATGGAGGTGAAAAAAGAATGGTAGATTCAATGACAACAAAAATAATACTCGGGTTTGTAACACTTTTAGTAGGTATAGTCTTAATCGGATCTGTATCAACAGAAACTGTTAATAAAACTAAATTAAGTTCTGTTACAAATGAGAGTATAGATGTATCGTCTGTTAGATGTGATGGATCAGCTGGCCAATGTGGTGCTGCAGGAACTTCACAGTTAGGAAATGACACAAACGCAAGTGTAGTATTATCTTTCAAAACAAATTTGGGAGATACTAATTTGGATTGTGGTCTAAGCAGTGTTACATTAAAGAACTCCACAAATGCAACTGTTGCCGCTACCGGTTATAATATAACTTATAGCACACTTGGTGTTGTAAATTTACAATTTATTAACGGAAGTGGAGCATCAGCAATACAAGACGGAGCACACTCAAATGTAACGTGGATAGATTACTCTTATTGCCCAAACGGTTATTTAACTGAAACTTGGTCAAGGAGTGTAACGAATACAGTGCCTGGATTCTTCGCTATAGCATTAATGTTAGTAGCAGTAGGATTATTTTATGGGGCATACGCTGACTTTAGAAAAAAATAGGTATTAGGTAAAACTTTTACCTATTCTTTTTTTTAATTTTTAGAAGAATGGATCAATGGGTTCTAAATATTTTATTTGACTAATTCTATAAGCAAACTTCCCTTTAATGCCTTTATTTTTAGTAATTTTAGTAATTAAACCAAATTTTTCTAACTCTTGTATGATCTCCTCATTGTATAAATGTGTAGGCAACCTAACATACCTACGAATGATTCCTATGATGCTCTTTCTCCTCATTACTGTTGATCCGTGTGTTCTTAATTTGTAATGCACCCAGATGTATAATAAAGGAATTTCTGGTAGCTTTACCAAGTTTTCCAAGCACCACCAGAGTTCAAGCTTTCACATTGTTTCAATGCTTCCAATAATAAACCGACATCTTTATTATATGCCCAAATCAAATAAAATATTAAGATCCACATAAATAAAAATATTATATTCCCCCATTTTATTTGTTTCTTTGCTTCTTGTAATGTTTCTGGTCCGCTTAACATTTTTTTAAAGTAATCACCCATTTTTTACCTCCTGTAATTTAACAATAGTTCCAATTAAAGATACAATCAATAATATCCAAAAAGCAATCTTATAATCCTGTATCCATAATATGACTAGTATTAATATCTCTATATTTAATTCTATACCAATCAAAGTCCTAATCTTAATCTTTTCTAACGCCATTTTACCTCTAATTTTCCTGTCTTTGGTATTTCAGAAAATATAAACCTCGCTCTCCACAACCCATCATTTTTCTTTTTCGTTAATTTCTTTCCTTTAAAAACATTACAAACAAATGGATGTTCTTCTATCTTTATTCGTTTCAAATACTTTGAAAATTCTTTTGTGGCTTCATAATCCAGAAATATATTTGTGAATAGTGGAATTTCTAATTCTTTATTGTCTTCAAAATCTTTTGGTTTAAATATTCTACTGAAATGTTCTTGCCGTGTAATTCTATCTATTTTAATCTGGTAAGTTGGGAAATCTCTTCTTATATTTTCTCCAAAAACTACTTTAATGACAAGTGATAAAAAGAACCACGGAATTAAAAAATAAAAAACCAGAAATAGAAGACTTCTTTTAGATCCATCAAATCTTCCAAAGTTTTCGTGATGTAAAACACCAGTATAAGTAAGTAAAGAATTATTTATTGCTTTATCTGTGCAAGTTGCTAATATTACTTCGCCATAATTTTCATCATAGAAATTTGAGCATTCAGTATAACGATATTGAAACTTATCTTCTTGTGTGAGATCTCCGGTATCATTAAAGTATGGTGCAGTGTATTCTATATATCCTGCTATTGCGAGTGATCCTATTCCAAATACAACTAACCAAATTATAAAAGCAAATAAAAAGGAGTATCCCCAGACAGGCGTTTTTTTCTTGCCTGCCGGGTATTTAAATTTAACGCAAGGTTTCTTTCCCTTATAATCAATATCTATGTTCGCATTTGAACAAGTATCTTCCTGAAACCTCGCCTTAACCATTTTACATAAACTCCACTATTGGATCTCCCTTTGTTTTACCCTTTTTTGTTTCAACTTCCTCTTTTTTTTCCTCGTTTTCTTCATTTCTTTTTTCTTCTTCCATTTTTCCTTTCACCTCCGAAAGTGTAAACTTTACCCCTACCTATTTACATCAAATAGGCTATTGGAATACGACTTATTTTGGAAAATATGTAAATTCATCGTCGCCAAAGTCATATCCTGGGCCGTCATTATTCCCACCCTTACCTCTCATACTTCTTATCCACTCAATAAATTTATTAACGGGTTCTCTTAACAAAACTAAATAAAACCACCCGAGTATTCCAACTACTACTGCGGTAGGAATAAGAAAGTTTAATATGCTATCAAGTGTTCCCGGCATCTTCTAACCTCTTTTCAAATTTACAACCTTTGCTTCTTGCGTCATTAATAATCAATTCTGCCAGATCTTCTTCTGTCTTTGCTTTATTATATTCCTCTATATCTTTTTTGGATAAAGAAAACATTTTTATCAATTGCTCTGGTAATTTATTTCTGCTTAACTTTATTTTCTTAATCAAAGTATCGTCTTTTGGGATCACTCTAATCCAATTACTCCACACTCTATCGCAATAGAATATTTCTCTGTCCTTAACAACGAACTGCATTAGTTCCCTGTTAAAAGTAAAGATTAGCCGTATCACTTTTCCCGAATAACTCCTCATAAGATTTCTTACCCAATAAAACCCTTAAATCCTTTGCTTGTTTATATGTTCTCTTAAACCTTTGTAGTTGATGTAGTTGTATCATTCTTCAAACTCCCTATCAGTATCAGATAAAGAAATCAATCTACTTTTATCAATAAGCCAAGTTCTTTTTGATGTTTTAAACTCAATTCTGTTTTCTTTATCAGAAATAATTAAACCTAAAAGGATAGTTGGAGTTTCACTATTGAAATCCTTAAAGACCAATTTTTTACATTTTCCCATTAGTATTCCTCCATATAATATTCAAATACTAAATTTCTTATCACTACAAATTGGTATAACAAAACTAACATTTGTAATGTTAATTTCATAATCGGGTTAGCCATTCCAGATAATGCTACCAATATTACCGACGGAAAGAAAAGAATAAAGATAGTTAAAACCTTTTTATCTTTTATTTCCTTTGTTTCTTTCTTCTTTCCCATTTTAACCAATAACCGCCCTTGTTAATTTATCCAATTGGTTTAACTTTGTAGCTTCTATGTTTTCGTTTTGAACCTTTTCTTCGTCAAATTCTTTATTAGAAACCAATTTAACAAACTTCTCTGTGTCATTATCCAAGATCCCTAATTGTTCTGGCTGGTAATATACTTGGTATCTTTCTTTCGGTGCCTTCTTTTTGAATTTGGGAACAGATTTTGGAACTTCTTGTTCTTCCTCTTCCTCTTCTTCACTTCCCAAATATTCGTCGTATTCTTCTTTTTCTTTATTTTTTTTCTTGAAAACCATTTTTTTCTTTTTCCTCCAATATTTTTAATACTATCTTAACTTTTTTTCCTATTAACTCCTCTGGGAAATTTATTTTATGTGATGCTGAAATATAACCTCTTTTTTTATCGGCCTTTATTAGCCACCAATCCCTAAATATCTTTTTACAAGTTCTCCTTCTCAAATAATATTTCTTTGAATATTCTCCGTTTGGAAGTAGTCGTTTAGCAAATTCCATTTATTCAATCACCCACCTCAATTCCTCAATTAACCTTCTATATTTTGATCTTGTTGATCCAGAAACAAATTGTTTGTCTCTTTCTATTTCAGCTATCCTTTCCTTTATTTGTTTTTTAGTTTTCATTTGAATATATCCTCTTGTATCTTTTGAGCCATAATAAAACTTTGGTATTGTTGGTATTGTGTTGCTAAAAAACTACTCAAAAAAATAAATCCAGCAACGGCATTTATTACGATCATAATTTTCATAAAGCCGGTTATATCTAAAAACATCATATAAATCGCCATTATTATAAGTCCTAATAATATTATTATTATTGAAATCATTGAAGCCTCCATTTGATACTGAGTAGATAATTTACCCATTGCTTTACCAACCATTCCAAAATTAAGTGGTTTCTGTTCTTTTTTCATCTTATCCTCCAAATATCCAACTTATTAAATAATATAATGTGAATGTTATAGATAATCCTGCTATGATTATAATAAAAAGAAAGCCATAAGCTAATAATATTTCTCTCCAAGTTAATTTATGTTCTACCAATCTCCGCCCCCGTCACTTGTATCCCAAAAATATCCTACTAAAAATCCTCCAACAACTACACCTAACATACCAGTCAAAAAACTCCATTTTGTAGATCCCGTTATTGATATAACAATTAAATATCCTACAAAACTAACAGCATAAGCCATTAAAGCATTAAAACCATATCCAAATTCTGTGATCCATTTGTTAGCAATAGCAATAATAAAAAATAAAACAACAAGAGATAGCCACGCTACCGACCATTCTCCCATAAAGCCCGTATCAAATCCAGATCCTGTAAATATGTTATACATTTACTTCAGTTGCCCCCAACAAGTTTCCTGAACGACCAACATACCGTTCTATTGCTATTTCACCAGTAGTATCATAACAAGTGCATATCTCTGTAAGATCTTCATAAGAAAATACATCATACTCAGCACAAACATTATAGATACAGTCATTTCTTTTTTGTTCTACATCCAATCCTAAATTCAATAACCAAATAAATCCAATAGTTTCAATTATTAATAAAACCATAAAGATTATTCCTACAGTTTTCCAGCTCATTTTTCTAAACCCTCCGAATTTTGTTTTCTCTTTTTAGAATTAATACTAAAAAAAGTATCTAAACTATTAAGTAATTCCTTTATTGCACCGTTAATTGTTTTAGATGGAACAGAAATTCCATTAGATTCTGCTCTATAAAATCCTTTATCCATATTCATTTCATAAACCTTTATTTCAAATAACTTCTTTCTAATTCTCATTCTTCAAACACCCCCCCATAGATCATCAAAAACATCTTTCAAACCCTTTGGTGTTACGTGAGTGTATCTTTGTGTTGTTGCTATACTTTCGTGTCCTAATAATATCTGTAAGTGCCTTATATCTACTTTCATTTCATTTAGATAAAAAGAACTACCAGAATGCCTCAAATCGTGAAATGATAATTTTTTACCAAGTATTTTATTACTCCACCTACTCAATTCTCTATTTATAGTTCTCGCAGACAAACCGATTGGTAAATGTTTAAGAAATGGGAAAACGGGTTTCTGTATTGGAACATCTCTATCTTTTTGCCCTTTTCCAGCAATAATATGGATAAATCCTCTATTGATATCTACATTTTCAGATTTTAAAGGTAAAATTTTCCATTCTTTCCCTCTTGAAATATCTAATAGTTTTAATTCTTTATCACACTTCGAACAAAACCTTGTCATTTTACCATTTACTTTCTTAACAACTTTAGAACGACAACATTTAGATACTTCTTCTTTTAATCCTGCTACTTCACTAATTCTCATACACTGATAGAAACCGAGAACAAAGGCTGTTTTTATCTTCTTTATTTTTTTGGTATCATTATACCTAATTCCTTTAATTAGCTCTAAAAATTCTCTGTGGTCGATTGTTTCCGGTAGTTTTCTCAATTTAATCGCACCCACTCATTATCTATTAAGCAATCAACTCCCCAATGCCCACTAATATTTCTGAACTCTCTAAAGTTAAATTCACTTTCTACATAATAATCACATTCTATATCATATTTTTCTGCTAAACACAAAACTAAATGGCTAAAATCCTCGCAATTAAAGGGTTTCCCCTCTTTTAGATCACTTATATCGTCAAACAGCCCTTTATCAAGTTCAGAAGAATTATAATTAATAGCATAATATAATTGTGCCTCGTCATAATCTTTCATAAAAGAAGTATTAGAATACCACTCCTCAACACCATCACAACGATAATTATCAGATAAACTC